>ERZ773083.462-NODE-462-length-33403-cov-8.085522_pt1 | contig 33403 bp, 31 predicted proteins | sample MGYA00511465_ERZ773083 | MGnify/ENA primary metagenome ERZ773083 (study PRJEB29015, sample SAMEA2738001) | human oral metagenome | biome: human oral; feature: human-associated habitat; material: dental | place: China | collected 2060 ... | reverse complement strand
GTGCGGTGATTCAGCTGATTGTCGCCAAGCGTGGCCGGCAGAAAAACCTCAGCTATATCGACGAGCGGGCGCTGATTTCTTTCACGGCGCCGCTGGCGAATTTGCTGACGGATTTTTATGATCAACTGAAGTCGGTCACCAGCGGCTACGGTTCGTTTAACTATGAGCTGGCGGGTTATCAGCCGGAAGATTTGGTACGGGTGGATTTTTATGTGGCGGGCGAAATGGTTGATGCGCTCAGTGTGATGTGCCACCGTTCGGAGGCGCCAGGCTTGGGTCGCGAAATCGTCAAAAAATTGAAAGAAGTCGTGCCGCGCCAGAGCTTTGAGGTGGCACTGCAGGCGGCGATTGGCGGCAAATTCATCGCTCGCGAAAACATCGGCGCCTACCGCAAGGACGTCACTGGCTATCTGTACGGCGGTGACGTTAGTCGTAAAAAGAAGCTCCTCGCCAAGCAAGCCCGCGGTAAAAAGCGTATGAAGCGCTTCGGCAAGGTTGATATACCGAGTGAGGCGTTTACAATAATGTTGAGGAGAGATTAGTGAAAGTAGAAGGATTTAAATCTCAAGAAGAACTAATTGATAACTTGTACCAGGCGTCAACTTTGGCTGATAAGAATGCACGTCCCTATGCTGGCAGTGATATTTCAATTGAGGAAGTTAACATTAACGCGTTTCAACCAACTCAACGTTATGTCATTAATTCCGGTGTGCGTAAGCAAGAGGATTTACGAAAGCTTATTTTGCCGTATAGTGAAGATACACTTCATATGAAAACTGGTGGAATTAGCATTGTAGATGAAGAAAATGGGAACGGAATTATGCTACCGCCAATCATTGAAGAAGATAGCCGTGAAGGCTTGTTGCTTGTTGATGGTATGCATCGGACAACCATGGCGAAACGTATAGGTATGACAACAATTAGAGCTGTAGTTATAAGACATGTTGATGAGCATTTTGCTGTTACGAAACGTCAATTGCCAAATACATGGAGCGAAGTGGTAACATTTCCAACTCTTGAAGATTTAAAAGCGGCTCGCCAAAAAGGCTTCGTTCACCGTGATAGAGGAAATGCGCCTGGTGATGGAAGTGCCACATATCGTGATTTTTCATCCTTCACTGGTAGGGGTAAAGATGTGCGAAAATAAGAAGCCGATTGTCTATGTCGATATGGACGGCGTGCTGGTGGATTTTGAGTCTGCTTTGACGAAGGTTTCGCCCGCGATGCTCGAGAAGTTTGCGGGCGAGTATGATAATATCCCGGGCGTTTTTGCGCTGATGGATCCGATGCCGGGGGCAATTGAAGCGGTCAACAAGTTGAAAGAAAAGTATGATTTGTATATCCTGTCGTCATCGCCATGGGAGAATCCGACAGCGCTGGGTGATAAATTGGCGTGGGTAAAGAAGCATTTGGGTGGTGATGGACGAGAAAATATTTTCTTTCGCAAAGTTATCTTTTCATCGGTGAAACAGCTGAGTCGCGGTGATATTTTGATTGACGATCGTTTGGCTAAAGGTGCTAGTGAGTTTGTCGGGTGGCATATTCACTTCGGCAGTCCGCAGTTTCCCGATTGGCAATCGGTGCTAAATGAGTTACTATGAGTGGATATTATGTCAGAGATTGAAGATATTATCAGAAATTATCAGCCAAATACTGAGGTGCGCCAACTTGTTGTCCAGACCAAGATTGTGCTACTTGTTGGTATATCGGGCGCAGGCAAGGATACGACCAAACAGCGATTAATGCAGTCGCCAGAGTTTGCTGATATCGTGTCTTATACGACGCGTCAGCCGCGCCAGAATAAGGGTGTGTGGGAGCGTGAAGGTGTTGATTATCATTATATCGATGAAGCGACTGCGACGGAGTTGCTCAAAAGTCACGCCTTTGTCGAAGCCAAATTTGTGCACGGTACGGTTTACGGAACCGGTGTCAAACAGATTGAAGATATTCGCGATGCTAGCAAGATTGCCGTGACTGATATAGATGTTCAAGGCGTCGATGAATATAAGAAGCTTTCGCCTGGTGTGGTGGCGATCTTTTTGTTACCGCCAAATTACCAGGAATGGCGCCGTCGTCTTAGTGTACGTTATGCTTCGCAGGAAGAATTTGATCGTGAATGGCCGAAGCGTTACAATAGTGCGATTCGTGAAATTACCCATGCGCTTGAAGTGCCGTATTATCATTTCGTCATTAATGATGATATTGATGAGACGGCGCGGATTGTGCGGGCAATCGCTCTAAAGCCAGATGTCTATAACCGTAAAGACGATGAAGCTAGACTGGCGGCGCGAGATTTGCTAGAGCAATTGAAAGCGAGTAGTTAGCACTCGCCTTGCATGAGTGCTAAAAGTGCGCTATAATTAGTCCATGACCGAACGTCAACAGGCTATTCTCGCCGCTATCATTGAGCAGTATGCTGAAATTGCCGCGCCAGTAGGCAGCGTGACGCTGGCGAAATTGTTTGGCGTGAGCAGCGCTACGATTCGCAGCGAAATGGCTAAGCTGGAAGAAATAGGCTTCATCGAAGCGCCGCATACCAGCGCTGGCCGCATCCCGACTGATAAGGGTTACCGATTCTACGTTAACGGCATTACTGACGCGCAGATGACTGAACTGCCCAGTGGTATCGATCGCAGTGCGAGAGCGATCGAGGCGCACGTTAATTCGCATGTTGATAAGTCGGATCGGGCGATTCGCAGCGCCGTCGATAGCTTAGTGGAACTAACGGGCAACTTCGGTTTCGCATCGTTTGGTACGCAGCTATACATGAATGGTATGACGCAGCTTTTTTCTCAGCCGGAGTTCGCTGGTGGCAATCACGTGCAGGCGATTGCTAGGCTAATTGATAATATCGAGCCATGGCTGGCCGAAGCCGCGCCCAACCAGCCGCTGAATGTATTTATCGGCAGCGAAAACCCGATTGGTAAAGCAAGCGGCGCTACGCTGATTATCAGCAAATTCCGCTCGCCGTTTAGCGACAGCAGCTATATTGGCGTCATCGGTCCGACGCGGCAAAACTATCGCCGGACGATGGAACTGGTACGCCGGACGGGCGCCATGCTGGAGGGGATATTATAAGGAGGAAAAAATGGCAAAGCAGCACAAAAAACTTGATGAAAAAACTGAAGATTTAGAGCAGCAGCTGGGCGAGTTGACACTGGATTTGCAGCGGACGCGGGCGGATTTCGAGAATTATCGCAAGCGCGTGGAGGCGGAAAAGCAGGCGGCCCAGGATCTAGGGCAGACTAAGGCGATTATGAAATTATTGCCGGTGATTGATACGATTGAGCGGGCGATCGCTAATGTGCCGGCAGAGCTAGCAGATAACGCTTGGGCAAAAGGCGTGGCTGGTTTATCGAAGCAGCTCGACAAGCAGCTGAAGGATTTGGGATTAGAAAAAATCGATGCCAAACCTGGCACGCCGTTCAACCCCGAACTACACCAAGCGGTTCAGTTTGACGAAGCAGCTGAGGGCGATAAAGAAGTCATCGCTGAGGAATTACGCGCCGGCTATATATTGAATGGCGCGGTGGTTCGCGACGCTATGACTAAGGTGACGCGGCAATAGGCTTGTAATTGTGCTAAACTACAATTAATCATTAACGCATAGGAGGTCGTGATGAAAAATTGGAAAATTCCAGCAATTATCGGAGGAGTGTTATTACTTCTAGTGATGATGATTGCCGGGTCTTATAATGGCATGGTGTCGAGCCGCGAGTCGGTTAATACAGCATGGAGCAAGGTTGAGTCGCAATATCAACGACGCAGCGATTTGATTCCAAATCTGGTCAATACTGTCAAGGGTGCAGCCAACTTCGAGCAAGAAACGCTGACCAAAGTTATTGAGGCGCGTTCCAAGGTCACGCAAATCAAGGTTGACGCCAATAATCCCGAAGACATTGCCAGATTCCAGCAGGCGCAGGGCCAAGTCAGCTCGTCGCTTAGCCGGTTGTTAGCGGTTGCCGAAAATTATCCGCAGCTCAAAGCAACGGAAAACTTCAAAGACTTGCAATCGCAGCTGGAGGGTACGGAAAATCGCATCACGGTAGCGCGCAATGATTTTAACGATGCAGCCAGGTCGTACAATACGAAAATTAAATCTTTCCCGGCGAATTTGCTAGCTGGTATGTTTGGCTTCAAAGAGCGACCGTACTTTGAAGCGGACGCTGATGCCAAGAAAGCTCCGTCGGTTAATTTCGGTACGCCAACTAAACAAGAAAATTAGCTATGCGTTGGCGAAGCTTGGCGGTCGGTCTAGTCGGATTGTCTACATTGGCAGTATTGTTCGGCTGGCTAGTAAGCGGTACGGCTTTTGCTAAGCTGGAAATTCCGGCCGCGCCGCCGCTTGATCGGCCGATTGTCGATCAGACGAAAACTTTGTCGAATGAAGATATTTCGCGCATCTCCAATCTGATTAAAGCTGAGCGCCAAAAGAAATCGCTGCAAATTGGCGTGTTGATGATTGATACGCTTGGCAATGACGATAGTTTGGAAGAATATAGTCTCAAGGTGGCGCGCCAGTGGGGTATCGGCGACAAGAAGCAGAGCAACGGCGCGCTGTTATTCATTGCCAAAAACGACCGTAAAATGCGCATTGAAGTCGGCAACGGCATGGAAGGGTCGTTAACCGACGCGCGAGCTAGTCAAATTATCCGTAACACAATCGCACCAAAGTTTCGCAGCGGCGATTATGCTGGCGGCGTTGAAGCTGGCGTGAAACGAATCATCGACGCCGCTGAAAATAAAAACCAAAAGCTTGACGACGATAATACCATAAAGTCTATAGTTTCGGGTACATTCTCCTTTGTAGTAATCGCTATTATAGTAATAGTGTCCATAAAAGTAGATAGTCGGTCTGGCAGGCGTCGACGTCGACGGAATCGCTGGTGGTGGATTGGTGGTATTGGTTCGGGCGGTAGCTCTGGCAGTGGTGGTTTTGGTGGCGGCGGGTTTTCGGGTGGAGGATTCTCGGGTGGTGGCGCTAGCGGCAGCTGGTGATAAGGTATAGATCTTCGTTAATTAACTTTGTTTCAAAATGAGTTAACGAAAAATTTAATTAGCACTCTTGACACCAGAGTGCTAATTATTTATACTGAAATAGTTGGCACTCATCGGCAAAGAGTGCTAAAATAGAACTAGACAATTTGACCTAAAATCTTAAACGAAAGGGGAATAACAATGGGTAAAATTATTGGTATCGACCTCGGTACGACCAACAGCGCGTTTGCGTATCTACTGGCGGGTAAGCCGGAAGTCATCACTAACGCTGAAGGCAACCGCACCACGCCGTCGGTGGTTGCCATCAATAAAAAAGGCGAGCGCTTGGTCGGGCAGGTGGCGCAGCGCCAGCGGGTGACTAATCCGAAGAACACGATTTACGGCGTCAAACGTCTGATTGGTCGCAAGTTTAGCGACAAAGAAGTTCAAAAAGACCTCGACATCATGCCGTACAAGATTGTTAAAAAAGGTACTGGTGTGGCTGTGGAAATGGGTGGCAAGGAGTACACGCCGGAAGAAGTTTCGGCAATGATCCTCAGTAAAATCAAAGCTGATGCTGAGGCGTTCCTTGGCGAAAAAGTCACCGAAGCAGTCATCACTGTGCCGGCCTACTTCGACGATTCGCAGCGCCAAGCCACCAAAGACGCCGGTAAAATCGCTGGTCTGGAAGTCAAGCGCATCATCAACGAGCCAACGGCAGCCGCTCTGGCGTACGGTCTCGAAAAGAGCAAAAATGACGAGACTATCGTGGTCTTTGACCTTGGTGGCGGTACCTTTGACGTGTCGGTGTTGGAATTGGGCGACGGCGTGTTTGAGGTTAAGTCGACCAACGGCGATACTCACTTGGGCGGCGAGGACTTTGACAATGCCATCGTTAACTACTTCCTTGATGACTTCAAATCGAAAGAAGGCATTGATTTGCGCAAGGACAATGCGGCCATGCAGCGCCTGAAGGACGAAGCTGAAAAAGCCAAGAAAGAGCTGTCGACCGTCACTGAATACGAAGTTAATATTCCGTTTATCACCGCTGACGCTGACGGCCCGAAGCACTTTGAGTTGAGCCTGACACGGGCGAAGTTGGAAGATTTGGTGAAAGATTTGTTGGCGCGTTTGGACGGTCCGGTCGAGAAGGCGCTCAAAGACGCCAAACTCAGCAAATCTGACATCAATAATGTCGTCATGGTTGGCGGCATGACCCGCATGCCAGCTGTGGTTGAGCGGGTGAAGAAGCTGTTTGGCAAAGACCCAATGCAAGGCGTCAACCCAGACGAAGTGGTGGCCGTCGGTGCGGCGATTCAAGGCGGCGTGCTTGCTGGCGACGTCAAGGATGTGTTGCTGCTAGATGTGACGCCGCTGAGCCTCGGCATTGAAACTATGGGCGGTGTCTCGACCAAGCTGATCGAGCGCAACACTACCGTGCCGACCAGCAAATCGGAAGTATTCTCGACCGCTGCTGACAATCAGCCGCAGGTGGAAATTCACGTCTTGCAGGGCGAGCGCGAATTTGCCAACGACAATAAGAGCTTGGGTCGCTTCGTGCTTGACGGTATCGCGCCAGCACCGCGCGGCGTGCCGCAGATTGAAGTAACCTTCAATATCGACGCCAATGGTATCCTCAACGTCACTGCTAAAGACAAAGGCACCGGCAAAGAGCAGTCGATTACCATCCAAAACTCAGGTAACATGAGCAAGGAAGACATTGAAAAGGCGCAAAAAGAAGCCGAAATGCATGCCGACGAAGACAAGAAAAAGCGCGAAACGGTTGACGCCAAGAACCAGCTGGAAAACGCTATCTACCAGGCCAAGAAAATGCCGGATGAGTTTAAGGACAAGATCTCTGACGACGACAAGAAGGCGATTGATGAAGCGGTCAAGGAAGCGGAAAAGCACAAAGATGCTGATGATAAAGATGAGCTAGAAGCAGCCGTGAAGGCGCTTAACGACGCCATCATGCCAATCGGTGCCAAAATGTACCAGCAAGCTGCCGATGATAAAAAAGCCGACGAGTCTAAAGACGACAAAAAGTCGGATAAAGACGAGCCGGTCGAGGGCGAGGTGGTCGACGAAAAATAATCGGTCATAGTCTAAAAGAAGAGCGCTGACTTGGCGTTCTTCTTTTATATTAAAGCGCATTTTCTAGTTTCAGTAATTTAACTTTTCTCTCAATTCCGCCGGCGTAACCAGTCATTTTGCCGTCGCTACCGACGACGCGGTGGCACGGTACAAGAATCGAGACAGGGTTGCGGCCGACAGCATTGCCAACAGCGCGTGCCGACATTTTGGTGATGCCGCGTTTTTTGGCTATGAGTTCAGCGATTTCCCGGTAGGTAGTTAATTTGCCGTATGGTATGGTTTGGAGAATCTGCCAAACTTCCAATTGGAACGGCGTACCATTCATACGCACAGCCGGGATTTCTCCAGGGTTATTGCCTGTGAAATATATATCTAGCCAATGCGAAACCTCGTCGAAAATCGGTAAATCTTTGTCAGTTATACATCCTTCTAACTCTATGTCAAAGTGTCTTTGCCCGACAAGCCATAGGCCGGTAATTGCTGTGCCATCGCTAGCGATAACGATTTCACCTAGAGGCGATTGATAATTTTGCGTATAAATACTAGTTATTGCCACATTCTTATTCTAGCATCTAGAAACGACGAGTAGCGCGACAATTCAGTGGCATAATATCAGTATCATCTGGTGTTCGATCGACAATCGTTACACTTTGGGTCTCAGTGTTATTGAATATTCCGTTAAGCACATAAATCATAGCGTTGCGGTAGCGCTTTTCATCGGGCAGTGTATTATATTTAGCCTGTGGCACTAACGGTGTAGCCCAACAGCAACTTGCTTGAATGTCGTGCGCAGTATTTTCCTCGATATAATTAAATAAATCAGCGCAAATCACATTATGGGTGGAGTCTTGTGATAAATAACCTGGCGTGAAAGATGTAGATTCGGCAGGCGTGATAAGTTGTTTGCGCGCGATAACACGAGCGAGCCCGTTCTTTACAGACAATAATGCATTGTAATCTTCTGTCGATGAAAACTCTGGTGTACCTAGAATTATTTCAGCATGCGGAGTGAATTTTGATATTTCTGCAATATCGTTGACGCGTTGGCAGATAACTTTTTTGGTGGTTGATAGAGCTAAACTATCCAGCGATATATCGGAGGCCGTCATCAGCTCCGGGCTGATGGCGCGTCCGGTATAATCGCGTGGAATTTCGTGCATCAAGTCGATATATTCTTCCCAGCTATTTGCAGAGACACCAATGGTTTCATTTTTCTCGCCAGCATAGAATATACCAGTTTGGCGCCACCATTGTAGGTTGTATTTGCCGCTAGGATAGTAGTTGGTCGGATTTCGTTGTTGCATGTAATCGTGAGTATATTCCTTGATTGCCAAAGGAATATTTAATATATTATACCATAAAATTAGAAAAGACGATCTCTAGTGCGTTGTACTTTTGTGTAATTTTGTTGGTATAATAGTCTTTATGAATCTCGAGGTAACTCTACGAACGGTAGATGATCTGGTGAATTTCGGTGCGAAAATCGGCGGCTTGTTACTTGGTGGCGAGACGCTAGAGCTAATTGGTGATATTGGCGCTGGCAAAACGACGCTAACGAAAGGCTTAGCGCGCGGTTTACAGATAGAAGATGAGATACAGAGCCCGACATTTACAATTAGTCGTAATTACGAGGCGCCGAATGGACTACGTTTGGCACACTATGATTTTTATCGTTTGCAAGATGCTGGCATTATGAAAATGGAACTGAGTGAAGCGATGTGCGATCCGCAAACGATCACGGTCATTGAGTGGAGTGATGTAGTAAACGATGTGTTGCCGGCTGATGTTTTGCAAATTATTATTCAAACGCAAACCGACAATAGCCGCAAATTAATTCTAAAAAGCAGCGGCGATAAATCGCGTCGAATTATGGAGGGGCTGCAGTGATTTTATTATGGAATAGCGCCGAGATGACGGTGCAGCTGGTGCTGATTAACGATGAAAAGCGGGTTGACTACGAGTGGGCTGCCGGGCGTAGCCTGGCACGCGATATGCTGGCATACTTGCGTGACCGGCTGGTTGAAAATGGCGCGAGCTTTGCTGATATTACCGGTATTGGCGTGTTCCGCGGACCGGGTAGTTTCACGGGGTTGAGGATTGGCGTCGCGGTGTTGAACACGATTGCTCATGAGCAGCATGTTCCGATTGTTGGCGCGACGGGTGATAACTGGCGTGAAATTTGCTTAGAACGCTTAGCTAAAAACGATAACGACGGTATCGTTTTGCCAGAGTATGGCGCTGAGGCGCGCGTTACCAAACCGCGAAAGTAGTTGCGTGTTTGGCGGCAAACGCGTTACAATGGTAGTGTCTTCATGTGACATTGATAAGTTTAAATTTTGATAATTTTGCGGCTTTTTGACTTAATAGATCGACGCTAATCGCCGCGAGAGAAAGGAAAAAATATGGTTGAGGGAATAATTGCCGCGATTGTTGGTGCTATTGCTGGCGTAGGCGGTAAAGTTGCTTACGATCGCCAACAAACAGCAAAAAGCAAGCGAACGTCCGAGCAAGTTGTCGCGCAAGCTGAACGTAAAGCTAGCGACATCGTACTCAAGGCAAAAGATGAAGCGCTGCGCATCGAAAAGGAACGCCGCAAAGAATTGCAGAAAACCGAAAATCGCTTGGCAGATCGCGAGGAGTCGCTAGACAAGAAGCTTGATCAGCTTGATAAACGCAGCGAAAAATTGCGCAAACAGGAAGATGAGGTCGAGGAGCTTAAAGGTGAAATTCGCGAAATTCGCAGCCGCCAACAGGAAAAACTTGAGAAGATTGCCGGCCTGAAGAAAAAAGATGCCGCTGACAAATTAATGAAAATGACCGAGCGTGATATCAAAAGCGATTTAATAGGTCTCGTGGCTAAGTTGCAGCAGGATGCTGAGTCTGATGCCGAGGAACGTGCCCAGACGATTCTTGTCGAAACGATGGAACGAATGGCCAGTGAAGTAACGGCCGAACGCACTGTAACGGCGGTCAAACTACCCGACGATGATATGAAGGGCCGTATTATCGGTAAAGAAGGGCGTAATATTCAGGCAATGCAGCGAGTTACTGGCGTGGATTTCTTAGTCGACGATACGCCGGGTATGGTGGTACTGTCGAGCTTTGATCCGATACGTCGCCAAGTGGCGCGTCTCGGGCTGGAAATGCTGATGAAAGACGGGCGAATTCACCCGGGTCGGATTGAAGAGGTTTTTGCTAAGGCTGAAAAGCAAATCGACAAGGAAACTCAACGGGCTGGCGAAGACGCTGCTCGCGAAGTTGGCGTTACGGGTATTCCGCGCGATTTGTTGAAGCTACTTGGCGAGTTGAAATTCCGGACTAGCTACGGCCAGAACGTACTCAAACATTCTACCGAAATGGCGCACATGGCTGGCATGATTGCTAGCGAGATTGGCGCCGATGTTCGTACGTCAAAGATTGCGACATTGCTCCATGATGTTGGTAAAGCAGTTACTCACAAGATTGAGGGCAAGCATCATCATATCGGCGCTGAATTAGCGCGCAAAGCAGGCCTGAGCGAAGGAGTCTGCCATGCGATCGAGGCACATCATGATGATATTGAAGCGACTACGCCAGAAGCCATCGTCGTTCGCATTTGCGATGCGATTAGCGCAGCGCGTCCAGGTGCACGTAATATCTCGGCCGAGAATTTCGCCGAACGGATGCGCGACCTCGAGAACGTAGCGACTAGCTTCCAAGGAATTGAGAAAGCTTACGCCATTAGTGCCGGCCGCGAAGTACGTGTTGTCGTCAAGCCTGAGAAGATCGATGATCTCAGTGCTATTAAGTTAGCGCGTGATATCGCTACCAAGATTGAATCGACGATGCAGTATCCAGGTACTATCAAAGTCAACGTCATTCGCGAGACCCGGGCGGTTGAATTTGCTAAATAGCTTGAGTCTGCAAACCTAGATTCTGTAAAATTCTAAAGTACCCCGCCGTTTTTATACGGCGGAGTACTTATGTCTTATTGTTCGACTTGTCCGAGCAGTTTGCCAGATATAACTATTCGTCCGGCTTCTGAGCCGCCTAGCTCGCAGCTGTAGAGTGTCAATTTAGCTTCTTCGCTTGGCGCTTCGATTTCAACTTGGTTTGGTTTGACTTCGAAAATTTTGGTTATTTCGTAAGCATAGCGGGCGCCGTCGTAGTCAACTACGATATTATCGCCGAGTTTCATTTTGTCGATATTATAAAAAGGCGACTTCTCGATTGTTCCCATAGGTGTCGGCTGGATACTAAAGCGGTGAGCCGCAATGACAAAATTGCCGCCGTCCTTTGGGTTGCCTCGTTCCGGATGCCGCCACTCGGCACCTCGGTCAAGCGCTACGCGGCCCTTGCCATAAGGAATATTAACGCCGATACGTGGTATGACGATTCGGTTTTCGCCATTTTTGGCTTTAGGCAGGGCTTTGGCATTGATCGGTTTAGTGAAAATTAGTGGTGCCACCGACGGCGAAACGGCTAGCGCCAAAACGTATAAGCCAACGCCAACCAAACAGACGGCGATCAGTATGATGGCGTATGATCCTCGATGCTTTTTGTTTTGCTTAATTGAAAGCAATTAGGCCTCCTTAATTCTAGAAGTATTCAGCCAATAGTATAACATAATTAACTAGTAAGAAAAACGCCTCTCTGTAGACGAGAAGCGTTTACTGTTGATCGGCTGGTTATTCGCCAAATGGACGCGCTAGGACAAGCGATTCGTCGCCCTCGGCAATACGCAATAACTCGTTATACTTAGCGATTCGATCGGTGCGCGATAATGAGCCGGTTTTGATTTGGCCGCAGCCTAATCCGACGGCGAGGTGGCTGATTGTGGTGTCTTCGGTTTCGCCGGAACGGTGGCTCATGACGGTGCGCCAACCAGCGTTTTGTGCCATCTTGACGGCTTCGATGGTCTCGGTTAATGAGCCGATTTGGTTTGGCTTGACCAATAGTGCGTTGGCGCTTTCTTCATCGATGGCGCGCCTAATCAGCGAAGTGTTGGTAACTAGCAAATCATCGCCTACTAACTGGACGCGGTCGCCTAAGCGTTCGTGTAGCAGTTTCCAGCCATTCCAATCATTCTCGGCTAGGCCGTCCTCGATCGAAACGATCGGGAACTCGTCGACTAGCGCTGCTAGCCAATCGACCATCTCGCTGCTTGATAGCGATTTGCCTTCGCATTTGAGTTCGTAGCGGCCGTCGCGGTAAAATTCGCTAGAAGCGGCATCCATCGCGAAAGCGACATCTGTTCCTAAGTTGTATCCGGCATTAATAATCGCTTCGGATAGCAATGCGAACGATTCGCGGTTGCCTTCGCGAACGTGCGGCGCATAACCGCCTTCGTCGCCAACGGTTGTCGGGTAGTCATGAGCTTTGAGTACTTTAGCGAGCGCGTGGAAAATTTCTGTACCCATTTTGAGAGTGTCTTCGAAAGTCTTGGCGCCTTTGCAGATAATCATGAATTCTTGAATGTCGGTTGCAAAAGCTGCGTGTGCGCCGCCGTTCAAGACGTTCATCATTGGCAGCGGCAAGGCTGGAGTACTATTAGTCATATCGGCAATGTAGCGCCACAATGGCTGACGTTTGGCTTTAGCGGCAGCTTTGGTAGCGGCTAAACTGACGCTCAAAATAGCGTTGGCACCAAGCTTTGATTTGTTGTCGGTGCCGTCGAGTTCCTGCATCGTTTGGTCGATTGCAGCTTGGTCGCTAGCATCGTGCCCGACGAGGGCGGGCGCAATAATTTCGTTGACATTTTTTACGGCAGTGCGCACTGCTTTGCCCGACCAATCATTGCCACCGTCGCGCAGTTCCAACGCTTCTGCCGAGCCGGTACTAGCGCCGCTCGGTACAGCAGCGCGGCCGAGAATGTCGCCGCTTAATACGACATCAGCCTCGACGGTTGGATTGCCGCGGCTATCAATGATTTGTCTTGCTTTGATTGATTGAATTGTAAGATCGTTCATAAATACATTATAGCGCGAAAGCCAAGTTGCTCAAGTTTTACGGTCGGCCAGCTAGTCTTTAGATGTTATAATGTGAATTATGGAAGTACAAAAACAAGGAATCTTAGTTATCAGCCGCCACACCGAAAGCGAATGGAATTTGCTAGGCAAATGGACTGGTTGGACTGATGTCAATTTAACAGCGAAAGGCGAACATGAGGCTGAGCAGCTTGGCGAAGCTGTCCGCGACATACACTTTGACGTTGCTTATACTAGCGAACTGAAGCGGACGCAGCAGACTTGCGACGGGATTTTGCGCGGCAAGGGCGATCAGCCGGATTTAGAACGCATTGTTGCCGCGCCGCTTAATGAGCGCGATTACGGCGATTTGACTGGCAAAAACAAGTGGGAAGTGAAGGACGAGATTGGCGATGAGGCCTTCCAAGGGATTCGTCGCGGCTGGGACTATCCAGTGCCTGGCGGCGAGACCCTCAAAGACGTTTATGCACGGGCGGTTCCTTACTTTCAAACCGAGATCCTACCGCGGTTGCAGAAGGGCGAGAACATACTGCTAGTGTCGCACGGCAATACGATTCGTGCTCTGATGAAATATTTAGATCAGATTCCAGACGATGAAATCGGCAGCGTCGAGATGCCGTTTGGCGCTTTGCTAATATATGCTTTCGACACAGATAGCGAATTGCCTGTCAGCAAGCAGACGCGACAGATCGATATCGTTCCGCCAAAGGCTTAATTTACCAAATCTCTTTGATAGATACGTGTAAGATTTTTGCTAAGGAATATTGAATGAGCCAATAAATAATTGATACGGTTAGACAGAAATTACCGACAGTGATAATTACTTGATGTGGTAATCGGGCAATCTGTGGCGCAAAAAGTAACAATATAGCTGGCAAAATAGTTAGCGCTAATTTGATACCTATTATTAGTTTGTACGATAGATTTAATTTCCGCTTTTTTGCTGTATGTTTCTTGAGCGGCGGGGTTTTTGCAACAATTATGTCGGCTGTTGAATGAGTGATTTTAGCACCTGTTTTGCCGATTTTCTTAGGTAAGCCAAGTATAGTAACTACCGATATAACTATGACGGCAATCGTGATGATAACAGATATTGCAGCAATAAACGGAGCAGCGTCACTGTAATATTCCGGGTGAGCCTCGATAGGCTTAGCCGGCTGCTTTGGCGTGAACATTCGCTGGATTGCACCAGATTGAAGTAATGGATATAACAATATAATAGCAGTCCACGCCCACTGCAGAAGTAGTGATAAGTAACCTAGTGTACCAAAAGTATTGACTAATAAGAGACGGCGTGAGCGAGACTTGTTTTTGCTTTTCATATATTTATGATAGCATGATGCATATCGTGGACAAAACGTGCGCAATCAAGAGGAACTTGCCTGTCATAATTTCGTAAGGCCGGAGACTGGGGTAGTCTTAGAAGTGGAGGCCTGGCGAGAATTAGTTATGCGATTGCTTGCGATCCGCTGATGGGGGATATAGACATCCTGGCGAAGGCACAGTGGGGTCAACAAAAACACAGTAAGCACTCACGACCCTTTTTTTAGGTCGGCTAAGTTCCCTAAAGTCTCTGTAAAAGGACTTTAACTTATCTACTATCCCACTATCCTGCCTAGATAACATCTCGCTGAGTTCCGTTTCACTTATCGCAAGACGTCCAATACCTTTGCGTGTCGACTGGCTGTTCGATTGAGTTTCAATGCCGCTTTCCGCAGAAGTATTCCAAACCAGCAGATCATTTTCGGGCTGGTTCGGTGAGTTCTGGTGATGGGGCAGCGTTTCACTCATGGCTGCTACCATTTAATCACAGTCGACCTATCAACGCAATGCTTCAATTCAGGGGTGGATGTCTTGCTGATTATACTGACTGGCTTGTAAGTGGTCTCTATTACGATTGCGAAGGTCGAGTTCCTTAGCGTGCAAACCTTCGGCAATATCGACTTACCTGTCCATTGCACGGGGAACGCATCGGGTGCGCGGCAGACTGGCGTCACCCTGGCCGAACAGATCGAGGACGAAGTCGCTCGCCTCTATCAGCACATCCGCGCCAACGAGAAAAACTCCTCCAAGCCTACTACGCCGACGCTCTCCCCCTGGAGACTCTCAAAACCAAGCAAAAACCTGCGCCACGGATTCACCATTATGCGGGTTTGAGTGTTGACTCAATGGTCGGGGTGAAAGGACTCAAACCTTCGACCTCACGGTCCCAAACCGCGCGCGCTATCAACTGCGCCACACCCCGATAAGTGCACAGAAACATTATATATCATTTTGTAGGTTTTTTCTAGCCTCTGTGCTTTAATAAATAATAGGATGAAACAACAAAAAATTGTACAGTTCGTGGGGCGTCACGAATGGCTGACGCTGGCGAGTGTCTTGGCGGCTTTTGCGGGAATAACAGCAGGTAATATGGCGCGTTGGTCGATTTGGTTCGATGAGGCGTTTAGCGCTTATATAGTGCGATTTGACTTTGCTAAAATAGCTTATTTCACAGCCAATGATGTACATCCACCATTTTATTATTGGCTATTGAAGCTATGGACAATAGTATTTGGGCATAGCGTAGTGTCGCTGCGGTCGTTAAGCTTATTATTCGCATTGATAGCACTGGTTGGTGTATACGTATTGGTGCGACGTTTAACGGAATCGAAATGGTATAGTCTTGTGGCGACGCTGGCGGCGGCGTTTACTCCGGTATTGGTGCGTTTGTCCAACGAAGCAAGAATGTATACATTAGTGCTGGCTATTGTTGTTTGGGCGACATATTTTCTGCTACGCGCTCAAGAGGAAAATCGCCGTTGCTGGTGGGGTGTGTATAGTTTGCTGGTTATGCTAGGCATGCTGACGCATTATTTTGCAGCGTTGGCTTGGCTGGCGCACTGGGCATGGCGCTATTTTGAAGTTCGTTCAGGACGGATTAAGAAGTTTTTCTCTAAGCCATGGGTTGTTACATTTGCTATAGCGATTAGTTTATATGCCTGGTGGATACCGATGGCGGTCAAACAATTTGCTACTGTGCAAGCGAGTGGCTTTTGGATTCCAGATGTCACGGCAGTTACACCGGTGAATTACGCGACTGATACTCTGGCTTACCGTGAAGATGATGAGACTACAGGCTGGTGGGCTCTGTTATTATTAGCAACTATTACTCTTGTTTCGTGGTGTTTGTGGCGTAGCCTGCCTAAAATGCAACGGAAGTTTCGTCGCAGTGATTTGTCTATGCTAGTTTCGTTAGTATGCGTACCACTGCTGCTGCTAGCGATTGGTTCGCTACCGCCTCTAAAGCCCTCATTCATTAGCCGCTATATATTGTTTGCGCAAGTTGCTGCGCTAGTCTTGATATCGTTGGCAACTGCATGGACTTATAAAAGATATAAACGCCTAGCCATGTTCACGGCTGCGCTAATCGCAGTGTGTTGTATAACAGGCATTTACCATGCCTATAGTATTGGTAATTATAATAAAGTAGCTAAATTGTCGACGCGCACTGGTGACGTGATGAGTGAAATCTCACGAGTCGGTCAGAGTAACCAACCGGTACTGGCGGCATCGCAATGGCTGTATTATGAAATGGCGGTGTATAATACGCCGAGCCACCCAGTGTACTACAATGCTGAAGGTATGACATATTATTACGGATCGGAGCGTATGCTCGAAGAAGACGATACCGGCAAAATTCGTTCACTCTCGGAATTTGCACGCAAGCATCGCTATGTATGGTATTTGACTGACTCTAAGGATAATTTACAGCCACCTGTTGCGTCTTGGAAATTAACCAAATCAATTCAGGTGTACGATCCAATCGGCAAAGAATCGCGATACAAAGCGGGATTGTATGATACACAAGGCTGATAATACTTAGCGCGGAATAATCTTGAATAAAAACCTTTTATGCACAGCCAGCCATACCAGCGCTATGGCGGCTATTGATATAACCAAATTAATATACCATGGTAAGATTTGTACCAGTGGTTGCGCTGGTGCGATAAATAGGTGAGCAAAGAAAACTACAAATGACTCAATAGTATAAACATAGAGAGAGTTTGTTCCTAGCGGGGTGAGTAGCTTGCCTAGCTTTTGTGTAATCAAACGCTCGTGGCGTCGCATAAATACGAAGAAACCCCAAAACCAAACGGTTCCTAACAACAGTCGTCTCCAAGTCATGCGGTCTTTCTCAAAAAAATCTATACTATCGTAGTGAATGCTTTTGAGAGGCTCGATATTCCAGAATAGAGCACCGAATACTAGTATAAAATTAGCTATAGCAGTGGTGATGAATGAAGCGAATAATAGCCGGCTGATAATTATTCGTGTTCGTCGTGAAAAATGTGCTCGCCAGAAGTTAGTTAACTCCGGCCAGTAAAAGCCGATTATCATACCCGCATAAAAGATAACTTGCCAAGATAATTCTATGTAGTTTTCGCCGCCGGGAGTTAATGGGTATAGGCTCCAGATTAATATACTGATAACTACAACAACATACCACAGTCCTCGTCGTAGCAGCCACAAAACAATAGGTGCGCCTGTTAGGAATACAGCATAGTACCGTAAGAAGTCTGCCCAACCGTAGCTATAACTAAGTGTCAACGTATTCCAAACGATAGCAAGAAATGGCGTGTCAGGCGAGGCGATGCCATATTTAAGCCCTGGGTTATTGGCAAACATCCAGCCGATGACAGTGAATAGCAATGTTAGTAAGCAGGCTTCAATATATAAGCGAAGTCCACGTTTGAGGATCAGTTTAGTGCTTTTTTTGAATGGCTGGTCAAGTAGTTTGCGGCCGCGCACTAAGCCTAATACAATGCCGGATATCAAGAAGAATCCTTCGGCGGCTGAAACGTACATCATGCTTCGTCCAGTGATGATATCGAGACCGCTCGGATAATATGACAGATGGTTTAGTAAGATGATTATCAAAAAAAGTCCGCGCATCAAATCAAAAGTGCGAATGCGTTCAACGCGTGGTGTGGTTTGTGATGCTGTTGGTCGTTTAATCATTCAGTATTTAGCTGGCAGTGCTTAAAATCTAACGTGGGCGTTTTTTGGCGATATTGCGAGCAGACTCAATGTATTTATCGTCAAGCGGTTCAAGAGTGACGGCGCCATATTTGCGGATGACGGCTTGTGATATTAGCCAATCGGCGATGTGTGGGTTTTTTGGCAGAAGCGGACCGTGTAGGTAAGTGCCGATAACATTGCGGTAACGTGCACCTTCTTGTCTGTCGATATTATTATTGCCGATACCCTTGATAACTTCGCCGAGCGCTGTTGCATTATGCCCGAGCGTCGTTAATCCAGAATGATTTTCGTAACCTATGATTTCGCCGAATTCTGGACTCTTGAGAATAATATTGCCGACAATACGTTCATCGCTGCCTATAGTTTTTAGATCTAGAATGCCAATGCCCAGGATTTTTTCGCCGTCTTTTGTGATAAAGTTGTGCCCGAATAGTTGATACAGGCCACAGATAGCTAGCATAGGCAGGTCATCAGCAGCTAGTCGTTTTAATCGAGGTGCAATTTTTCGCAAATCGTCGCAGATACGTAATTGACCAGAATCTTGTCCGCCGCCGCCAATGATTATGTCAATGTTTTCCGGGAAACTGTCGCCTACGTTATATTCGATCAGTTCGACGGAAAAACCGCGCCATTCGAGACGCCGCTTAAGAGCTAAAACATTACCCCAATCACCATAAATATTCATATCGCGCGGGTATAATTGCATAATTGAGATGACTTGCTGCTTTTTCATCGTATTTCCTCCACGCTTGTATAGCTGGCTAGCAGGCGGCGCAGTTTAAGCATAGCAGTGTAGCTGCAATAAATACGTTTCGGTTTGCTAGCATGCCTAGATATGAACCTGCACAGGGCAGACGATATATTGATATCTACAGAATCAACTGGTACCTCGTCGTATTGCAGCCTCAGCGCCATGTCGTAAGCGCGAATGCCAGAGACGGTGGCTACGCCTTGTTGATGTAAGCTGTCGAAATCAACATCCCAGAGCCAACTCATGTCGCGACCATCGGCATAAGCGTCGTTGATAGCGATCATCGTGGCGTATCCTGTCGGGTCAAACGAAGTTAGTGATAAACGAAAACCGGCTGGATTTTTTACTAGTACTAACTCACAAGGTTGCCCGTAGATAGTCAGTTGTTCGCCGCGTCCAAAGGCTGGCTTGACGTTGGAAAGCGCTTCAAGCATAGCACTGACGTTCAAGTTCTCACCAACAATACTGCGGACTAAAGCAATGGCGCCAGTAGCATTTTGTAGATTATAGATGCCGCGCAAGTTTAGTTTGACCGGATAATCCTTGCCGCCAAAAGCAATGATTGCGCTCTGCTCGCTGACTTTCTCTAAGCTAGTGTCGTCGGCGTATAGCCTAGCTGCGTTCTGTTCGTTACTGTGTAAGGAATCGTCTGATGGAAAAAGTTGTAAATATTTTGGGTGAACGCCAAAACTTCGTAACGGTATATCGAGGTCGCTCAAGAAATCAGGGTTACTCAAACGTGGATCGTCGCGGTTGAGCACCACGCACTTCATAGTATGTTTTGCAACAGCATGCAATAGTCTGGCGGTGTTGTCGATTTCGCCAAAGCGGTCTAGTTGGTCGCGCATAACGTTAAGCAGTAAGCAATATGCCGGACGAACTGCTTCTACGAAACGGACAGCATAGGCTTCATCAAGTTCGAGTACGGCTATATCTGCGTTGAGTCGTCCGTGTAAATCGACTTCACCAAGCAACGCTGCTGCCACGCCGCGCGTGAAATTGCTGCCAGTGCGGTTAGTAAAAACTTTTAATCCTTGGCTCTCTAGCAGTTCGACTACTATTTTAGTAGTGGTAGTCTTGCCATTTGTACCGCTGACCAAAACTACGCCCATGGGTAATTGTTGCAGGGTATGCTTTACAAATTCGGAATCGATTTTCTCAACGACTAAGCCAGGCAGTGCCGAACCGTTACCACCTCGGATTTGAGCAGCTTTTTTAACGGTCTTTCCGATTAATGTCGTTATAATCTGATGCATAATAACATTCATTATACCCGTTTTTGGCGTATTATAGTAGCGCTCGGAAGATTTTTGAATTATAATAAGGGTTATGTTTGTCGTAGGCTTGATTTCGTGGTGGTATAGTGTCGGTTGGAGGCGGATGGTAGCTAGTGTTTGGGACTCAGTTGAGCGACTGTACGATACGTTCTCGTTAGGATTGTTGCTGAAGACGCTTTTTGCGCCGTGGCGGCAAATCTCGGCAGGTCAAGTACGCGGTCCTATTGGCGTACAGATTCGTGCGTTTTTTGATAGACTGTTTTCGCGAATCATCGGTGGATTTATTCGGACAGTTACGCTAATTGTTGGCTTAATAGCGTTATGCGTTATGCTGCTAGTAGGACTAATGCGTATTGTAGTTTGGCCGCTAGTGCCAATAATGCCACTGGTTATGGTTTTGTTTGCAATTGTAGGGTGGGTGCCGTGGCATCTCTAGATGCTTTCAGATACACTTCTAGACGCGCTAGCGAAGCGCGTTTTGGGCGGCTGTTGTCGCCAATGATTGTTAAAAGCTTATCATGGTTAACACCATTACTAACTGTTGCCGGTATAATGTTATTAGTTATGGAGCGCTTGCCAGTGGGTTGGCTATGTTGTGCGCTGGCGACAGTCCTCTACATGGCGATTAAATTTTATAATTGGCGAATTAGTAATCTGCCGGCTGGTAAGGGAGATTCAGTCGATGACTTGCTAGCAGGCGATGTACTGGGTAGATTATCACAGACGCCAACGATTCAAGAGGTTGCTAAAATTGTTGGCGAGGTGCCGAGCGGGCAATTTATGGGAGCGCGGCTTGGTATTACGCCATCGTTCCTAGCGACGATTGCTGATGGGCTAACAATCTCTATTAATGAACTGTGGAGTAGGGCTGACGATATTCGCCAAGCGAACCAGTTGAGCTGTATTAGTGGTGCGGTGTTGGCAGTAGCCCTAGTGCGGAGTTTTCCAAATTATGAAGCAATCATAGCTCAGACTCATTTGGGTGATGAGGATTTAGATACCGGTATACTCTGGCAAGAACATCTAATGGAGATCGTTAATAGTTTTGGCCAGCGGCGTCTTACCGGTGGCTTGGCGCGTGATTGGTCATTCGGATGGATTCCTCATTTGGAGCGTTTTGGCCAGAATATCAGCGAGCAAATTGGCGCTAGCAGGAATAGTTTATCAATCGATATTCCGTCGCATGTGCAAGTGATTGATCAATTGGTCGAAGCATTTGGTACCGGTGGACGGCAGAATGCAGCTCTTATCGGGCAAGCTGGTGTCGGCAAGACATCAGTGATTCATGCCTTCGCGGAACGTATTCTGGACGCTGAAGCGAATGTGCCAGAAAATCTTCGCTTCCGCCAAGTATTTATTCTCGATTCAGCATCGCTGATTGCGGCAGCGCCAGGGCGCGGCGAACTCGAAAATTTGATCATGCAAGTTTTGAGCGAAGCATATAATGCCAAGAATATCATCGTTTGTCTGGACGACGCTCAATTATTTTTCGAGGAAGGCATCGGTTCGGTCGATTTGACTAACGTATTGCAGCCGATACTAGATGCTGGTAGATTGCGTTTGATCTTGAGCATGGACGAACAGCGCTATCTAGAAATTAGCCGCCGCAATCCGTCGCTTATTAATTCGCTGAATCGAATCAACGTCGCTGAAACGAACGAAGAAGAAACTAAAAAGGTTTTACAAGAGCAATTGATTGCAGTTGAATTCAATCGCCATGTCATATATATGGTACAAGCAATCAATGAGGCGTACCGTTTGAGTCAGCGCTATATTCATGATCTAGCAATGCCAGGTCGGGCAATTAAGTTGCTTGAATCGGCAGCTAGTTACAGTGAGTCTGGGGTGGTGACGATGAATTCTGTTCAGCAAGCGATTGAAAAAACCCTAGATATCAAGGTTAGTGTTGCTAGTAGCACTGAAGATCGCGAGCGGTTATTGCACATGGAGGATTTGATCCACCAAAGAATGGTTAACCAGGTCCGCGCCGTTAACGTCGTTAGTGATGCGTTGCGCCGGGCACGTGCTGGTGTGCGTAACGAGAATCGGCCGATTGGCACTTTTCTGTTTCTCGGACCAACCGGCGTCGGTAAAACGGAATTGTCCAAAGCACTAGCTGACGTTTATTTTGGCGGCGAGGGCAAAATGATTCGCTTGGATTTGAATGAATTTGTCCGTGCCGAGGATGTGGCGCGACTGATTGCCGATGGCGCTGATGATCCGATGAGCTTGACCGCCCAGGTAATGAAGCAACCGTTTAGTGTGGTGTTGCTAGATGAGATCGAAAAGGCGGCGCCGGAAGTTCTTACCACGCTGCTGCAGTTGCTAGACGAAGGCATACTGCGCGACGCCAAAAACCGCGAAATTAGTTTTCGCGACGCTATCGTAATTGCTACTAGCAACGCTGGCGCCGATCGAATTCGCGAGTACATTGAACGAGGTTATAAACTTGAACAATTTGAGCAGCAATTTATCAACGAACTGATTAGCTCTAATCAATTCCGGCCGGAATTTCTCAATCGTTTTGACGAGATTGTGCTATTTCGTCCATTTACACCAGCCGAATTAGTGCAGGTTCTTGATCTGATTTTGGTGGGTGTTAATAAAACACTGGCGCCGCAAAAAGTTTCTGTCACAGTCGATGATGATGCTAAGCAAATTCTCGTCCAGCAGGGTTACGACCCGCGTCTTGGAGCTCGTCCGATGCGCCGCGTTGTTCAAAAAGCAGTCGAGAACACTGTTGCCAAGCTCATGCTAGCCGGCGCGGTCAATCCGGGCGATTCGGTCAATATTGATGCCGATCAAGTGCGGCGAATTTTTGAAGAGTCTGAGCCTCAAGAAGCTCCGCTACGATTCGACCAATAGAAGAGAGTAGAAGCGATAAGCAGAGGCTTATAGGCTTATTTTAACAGCAACATAGCTTGCTTGTTCGTTGTTGAATTCGCTAATAGCTCTATTAGCATACGGTTTTGCTACGGTGGAGGTGCCATATATTTGGTCATTGTGCAATGCGCGCGGCATGACACTTAGACTCAAAACGTGTCCGGCGGAGTCTTTGAAGGTGTCGTTTTGGACGATAGTTCCCTTGTTGCTAGAACTGATAAGCGCGAAACCCGCCTCTTTGATTTTTTTGGATAGGGATGTGCGCGTCTCGCTAACAGAAGCATTGTGACCGTAGGCTATAGATATGGACTTGTCATTTGGAATGCTATTATTATAGTTCGCTATTTTGTATGAGTCATCGAGGTTCAGGCTTCTGTATATCCTACGTACTTTGTCGGCATAGGCAGTATTATTATGTTCTACTAGCATGCGATCTACTAAATACGTGCTCATCGTCGCTAGCCAGAAGAATATGAAAACTAGCACAGCGTACACCAACAAGCTGCGGCGCACCATGAAGTGTGTATCAGTTTTGGTAATGTGTTTAACGCGCTGTTTGCGGGTCTTTTTGGAAGATTTTTTTGCCTTTGTAACCATAACCATAGTGTAGCACACTAACGTTATTATTGGTCAAGTATAGTTGTAGTAACTGACGAATTACCAATTGTCGCTCCTGATAGCACTGGCAGAATGGAGCCCCTGTTCGGATCGGCTGGTCTTTTGAGGTTGTTTATGGTGTTGATGAGCCATGGAAAGTTGCTAGGCAAGTCATTGTATGGTCTGCCGTCTGGGTATGTACTATCGGTAGTGATATATACAAAACCTGCATTGCGGCTGCGTGACAAATTAATTATTTGTTGATAATTGTTTGCGTTTGCACCGTATATAGTATGGAATATGCGGTGCGAGTTTGCTGGATTATTCTCGAATTCAGATGTTGCAGCCTTATAATTGTTAATATAATCGTTAGCACTTCCTTCGTTAGTCATGAAGACGTCAGCATATGGAGCAATTGAGTCAGTGATGTGTGTGCCTGGATTAGCAAAGACGATCTTGTGGCCGTAAGTAGTCTTGACATAATTGTATAGCTCGGCGAGATATGAGACGGCTGCATTATTCCGCGAGGAAATTTCGTCGAAGTAGAAACCTTGGATTTTGTCTGATCCATAGAGCTTGATAAGTTTTGCCATGGCAGCTTTAACTTCGGATATCGGGCGAGTTTGCTGGATAGTTCGTATATAAGCTATGTTTTTGAAGCCCATTTCAACATTTTTCTTGAGTACTCTGACATAACCTGGATCAAGTATCGCATCTGGACTAGCATCGGCCATAATCATCACATAAGGAATCTTACTGCTGCCAGCGGCATGAACAGCTTTCCAGTAATCAGAAAATTCAGTGCCGCCAGCCTTGGCGAGTGGGTAGACATAAGACAGCATAAATACGGACTGGGCGGTTACCTTAGAGGTAATTGGTTTGACATTTGCATTGTTGACGTTACCAGTAACGGCATTACTGATAGATATCCTATAAGATTCGTTGCCCTCACGCTTATTGTCTGCTACCGTGTCGACATAGAACTGGGCGCTTTTGCTACCAGCTTTGATCACAACTCGCTGACTATCCCAGCGTATGAGCGCGTCTGTTGAATCGCTAGATGTGTAATTGATTTTGATGTCAGCACTGACGTCTTTACTCGCGACTTTGTCTAGTGTAGCCGTGTAAACAGCGGTTTGGCCTTCTCTAATGCTAGTTGGGCCGCTGAGAGTAATTCTAGGCGTTCCTGCTGCAGGCTTAGTTATACCGCTCCCGGTACCGCCGCTAGTATCGCTGACTACTGATCCAGAAAAGCTGCTAGTGATATTCTCTTGGTGGGCTTTTTTGTCGGTGTATTTTGCCTGGACGAGCACTTGCATGCCGATGTGCTCCTTTTTCTGTGTGAAAGTTTTGCCTGTGCCTAAAAATTTGCCGTAGAACTCATACCATTCGTATGTAATGCCGTTATTTGGTACGCCATCTGGGTCAGTAATCTCGGCAACGAAAGTGTGTCCGACGCGGTTTATTCCTTTTATATCAATACTGCCTATTTTGTTGCCTGGAGAGTTGCTCCAAGCAACAGGTTTGGTAGCTGGACTGATAATACTTTCAGCTATCAAGTTATTCCTAACGAATGTTATTCTGACAGTAATTCTTTTACCTACTTCTGCAGAGGTGAGCTTGTAGGAAAAGTATGAGGCTCCTTTAATCTCCGTGCCGTTTGCGAGCCATTGATATCGTCTCGTTTTGTCGCTGACTGGTACACCCTTTGGATCGACTAGCTTTGCGATGAGCGTCTTTCCGACTTCAGCTGCACCAGAAATAGTAACGGTTGCTGTACTAGCGGTTGCTCTTCGTGCATGACTAGTATTTGGTGACGGATTGTATTTTAGTTCTAGTGCATGGCTTACGTTGGAGCTTGGCCAACACAGTGACACCATTGCGCACGCGACAACGAACCAGATCGCAGTTTTGCTGTTACGCCTTGATTGCTTATTTCTCATAATACCCTCCCTTGTAACAACCTATGTAAGTTAATTTAATCATAAGAATTATCTAGAGTCAATAGTATATTAAGCGAGAAAGTATTATATCCATTTAAATTAATTCATGGTACTATAAGTTACACACAACCGAAACAAAGGAGAATTATGGCTAAACACCGAGCTTGGCATGGCGCCGATATCAAGAGGGCGCGCAAAAAGAAGCTTAAGCAAGAAAAGAAGCGGAAACGCTTGCTATGACTTAAAGACTCGTCACTATGACGAGCCTTCTTTTTTAGATATCTTTCAGTTTGTTCTGTTGTAAAGCACTACCACCGCTGTTCCGTCAACCGTAACACCTACAATCTTGCAAAAAGATCACTCATCAACATAATAACTTCGCCCTCGCTTGACATGTAATGGATCAAAACTGTCGTCCACCCACACAGTATTCTTGGGCAAAAAATCATACGGACTTACAGGGGGCCCTGGCATTCTAAACGTCAAACGCGTCATCTGCTTGCAACGTTCGCTTTCAAAATAGGCTTTTACCTCCTGAAGTGAATACTGGTGAGATTCGCCCAAAAGCAGTCGTTCATCAATCTCGGCTACAATTGTCTCCGGGTCTGGCATATCAGTGCCTCCTGCCTCAGTCTGTGATCTTCGGATTCTCTCTGTCATGTGTTGATTATATTAACGTATGATGGTGAGGAAGTAAATAATAGGTTTGCATGCTGCGGGTTCGTATAAGGACGTCGTGGTGCGCCTCGGCACACTCAATACGAACAATTGGGCGTCCTTGCTGCGGTTCCGTCAGCAGTTTCGGGAAGCAGATCTGGACGTAACTACAAATAGCGAAGGTACTAGCACGGCGAGCAGTGGTGAGTCAACCAACGGCACAGGGAGCGACACAGTCACAGACGGTAGTGAGCCAGCGACCGGTAATCCGGGCGCCGCACACGAAATTTCTTCCAGGACAGTGGCCCACCAGATCATCCACGTCAAAAATCGTCCCCTGCCGCCTGAGACACGTGCTGCCATCCGCCAACAAGCGAACAGTGGGCTCGGCGCTCGGAAGGTTGCTCATCGCTATGGTGTTCATGAGAACACGGTCCGGGCTATCTGGCGTGAGCACCCTCGTCCCAAGCAGCGAGGACCTCACCGCTTCACTGAGGAGGATTGCCAACGTGCCGAAGCATTGCTTGCCCAGGGGAGAACCCTCATCGAGATCGGGTTGGAACTAGGCTTCGACCGCAGTACGGTGCGGAAGCATCTGGGTTATAGGGCAAATCAACAAGGACCGAACGAGACAACAATGTTGTGACAGGAGCGTTGTGTGGCTGATGCATCAGACAGTTTATGTCGGATCCTTAATATTGGGGCCGCTGTTGGTCTGACTAGTGTCGTTCAGCAAGGCGCGCACCAATAGCAATGAGATGACCTCGTCAACCAGCTTGCCGAGCTTGCGCACGTTGCCGCCCTTGTCAGCCAGCGGATACAACATAGCCTTGATTTTCTCGGGTTCCAGTTGTGTTCGCTCGTCGGGCGTGAGCTTGGAGAAGTTGTCGTCAACAAGTCTGTCGATGACCTGACGGATTTCATTTTTGGAGAGTGGCTTGAAGTGAACTAGGGAATCGAACCGCGAGTAGAGGGCGTCGCCGAGAGCTTTGCGGATCTCGTCATCGGTGGCGTAATTCGAGGTGCAAATTATCAAGGACGAGCCGAGTTTGACGCTGTAGTTCTTGTCCTCAAACACGCCACTGTCGAACAACTGGTAGAAGGCGCTATGGAAGACCGAGTTCGCTTTGTCGAACTCGTCGATAAGGATGACGCCGGATTCGCGGTCTAGCAGGTCGCGTGCGAAGGATGCCTCGGAGTGCGTCCCGCCGAACAAGTACGACGCGAACTTGTCGTTATGGAACATGGAGAATTGTTTGCGCAGCAGCGTACCCCCGAGTAGCCCGTTGATGAACTGCGCGGTCTCAGTCTTACCGACACCGGACGGGCCGTAGAACATTAAAACGACTGGCTTCTTTAACCGTGCCATGGTAAGTGGATACAGCGCTGCGAGCAGTGCCTCCTTCACTTCGGCCTGACCCACGAGATGTCCGGCGAAGCCGTCACGGAAACGAATGAGAGTGTCCCGCGTCACCGCCGGGTATTCATAGCGTTTCACCTCGGTTGTGAAGGCTCGCTCAAGTTGTGAGTGAACGTGGGCAGGTGGGTTGTGCAGGTGAAGGTGCTTGGGGTTGATCGACCGTATGAGGCCAGCAAAGTTGGTGATGACGTGTTCGTTCAAGCTGGCGTAGTCGCTCGACTCGGCTGCCACTCGCTTCGGCCTCGGTGCAGGTTTCTCGGGTGGTTTCTTTTGGCCTTCAATGGCATGGGTATGCCGCCGGTTGGCTTCGTCACGCTCATAGACGATGTCGAGAAGGCCCGTACGTTCCTTCTTCCCCAACTGTTCTTTGAACCATGACTGTGGGCCGTAGTAGATAGTGACCTTCGTATCACGCGGCATATTTGAATTCAACTCCCGCAAGGATCACGTCGTAGACATCCAGGAGGTCGTCGCTTTGCGTGTCCACGCCGTCTACGAGTTCGACCGCCGTGACGGTCGCGCCGCCTGCACTGCCGGACATTTCAGCCTCCATGCTGAGTGCTTGCTCAGACGTCTGTCCGACGAGTACGCCGTGGAAGACGAGGTGCATACGTCCGAGATCTGTGAGTCCGTAGTTGTTCCGGAACGCCTTGAGATTGAAGCGTAGCACGCGCTTGGAGCCGTCCTTAGTTTCACCGAGGAGCTCATAATATCCCTTCGCGTCGGCAAGTACTTTATCCATGCGTGCCAAGTCGAAAGGTGCGTCGTCCAGCTTGAGCAGCACCATGTAAGGCGTGAACATTTTCGTGTACGCCATGGATCCCGCAGGTGCGGTCACGCGAAGATCTCGCAATTGGACCACTCGAGGGTCGCTATCCGCCTTGACGAGGTAGTCGGTAAGGATCGTGTTCGACAGTGTCTTGCTCAGGATACTTTTGCCGGCCGCGGATACTCCGGCGCCTGCGCTCAGTTCGCCTGATGTGCCGAAAAACGGCAGCCAGCTGAACTTTGCGATGAGGCCAGCCTCGACCTTACTATGCATTTCATTGGTCCGCTCTCTTACGTCTTCGCTCGTGGACTCGGTTTTACCGCCGGCGGATATATCTAGGTAGTCCGAAGCCGACTCCTCATCGAAGTAGACAACTTTGATTAGACTAGACTTCTCATCTTTAATCGTCTCTTTCGTCATTTTCTATGTTCCTTTCGATGCGAGCATCTTCTAACCTATCAAAATCACTCACATATTTGCGGTCCTGTACCACCCTGAACTTCTCGAACTCGCTCAGGGCGTGCTCGTCGGCCTGGGACTTGGAGATGTGGCCGGCATTATCGAGGATCTGACGGTCGTCGAGGTCGAGGAAGGCATCCAGTCTGGTGGCCCAGTCCTCCATGGTCATGGGGATCTGCCGGCGGGCCCGGGACTCGGCCAGATCGAGGAAGGCGCTGACCAGACGACCGAGGTCGTCGAGTTCGTCGCGGATGAGGTAGTTCTTGCCGATGGTGACGTCGCCGCGCAGGATCTTGCCCTCGGGGCTGCCCGCCCAGGTGGTCAGGCCCATGTGGGGCTGGTCGGCTCTAGCGCGCGAGGCGATGAGCTCGGCGGCGGTGTGGCCGTGGACGGCGTAATGGAGCTTGTTCTGGACGGTGGCGAAGAAGCGCTTGGTGGTCGGGGCGTCCTTGTTGTAGTCGACGCTGGTGGCGTAGATGTCGGTGACCTTCTGGTAGAAACGGCGCTCGGACAGGCGGATCTCGCGAATCTCGTCGAGCAGGCGCTCGAAGTAGTCCTCGCCGAGGAAGGTTCCGTTCTCCATACGCTGGCGGTCGATGACGTAGCCGCGGATAGCGAAGTCGCGCAGCACGCTGGTGGCCCACTGGCGGAACTGGGTGGCGCGTACCGAGTTGACGCGGTAGCCCACCGAGATGATGGCATCGAGGTTGTAGTGGTCGAGGCTGCGCGTCACCTGGCGCGACCCCTCAGACCGAACTATCCGGAATTTCCGGATAGTTGCCTCACGCTCCAATTCGCCGGAGCTGTAGACGTTGCCCAGGTGCTCGCTGATAGTGCGCACGTCCACTCCGAACAGCTCGGCCATAAGCTTCTGAGTCAGCCAGACTGTCTCGTCCTCGTAGCGGGCCTCGATGCTTGCACCGGCGTCCTGTGCGGTGAAGATCAGGAACTCAGCTGTGGAGTTGCGGATAAGCTTACGAGAAGGTTCTGGATCAGATACGGGTTTCATATAAATAAGTATACCTCTTGACTATAATCAACTACAAGATGACCTCTTCTTGAAGAAGTCGTTGCTCAACATCATGATACTCTTGATTGTTCATGATTCTATCTCTTTCTCTTCTCACTAAAATAGTGCGCCAGGATCGGTTATGCCTAGCCGGTTGTACGTCACGCCAGTGGCGAGGTCAAGATACGGGTCGGTGTCAAGGTCATAGACCATCGCCGATCCTTATTGATGCGGCTCCGCGCGCACCCCGCTCCGACACACCCAGCCCCATCCCCCTTCTCAGCCATCCCAGCTCCCAGGCCACCAATACCACCACCCCCGGCGAGAAAACCTCAGTGTATGCAGTAATAATTTAATCAAGTCGAATAGCCTTCCCCGTAGCATCACCGTGGCCTGACGATACCCTTGGAACGATGCGCGTATTGCGTGGATATCCTTGCTTCTGCATTGACTCCTTAAGTTGAAATGGAACACAATGGATCGTAATCACTTCGCCTGGACGGATCTCGCACGGCAATGTTACAGCGTTAGCTGCATCCTCGATAATTTGAAAAACTTTACCGTCGGGAAGTTTGAACGCAACATCGTTGACGATGGTGCTAGAACGACCAGAGTTAGTAATTTTAATACCGAGTAGCTCCATCTCAGGTACTACGTCTCCCAGCAGAAAACTGGAGTTGCAGGACACCTTCAGTCGCGCTCCAGAAGCACGCCATGAACGCACTTGCCAAGTCAACGAAACGACGGACAGGATGGTACCAGTAAGCCCAAGGATAGAATCTACTGTCATTCCGTGTCTCTATAGAAAATTGAAGTAGTCGAAGTTGGCGTGATGTATAACATTCACTGAAATTCGTAGTAGGGGTGCTTGTGATACTTTTCATTCCCGCCAGTTGCGCTCTACAGGCTTCTCCGGCATGGTCGATGGCTTAAACAGCTTGGAATCGCTCGCTTCTGCGAACCAGCCAATCCAACGACCAACAAATTCTTTCGGGTCTGCGCGGTCAAGTTGTTCGAGGGGCCAGGCAAGTTGAGTAGCACCAATTACTCTGTCAAACGCGATCGAGATCCCTTCTGGCTGCGCAGCATATGGCTCCATACGTCGCCGGCCACCGAATAGTGGAGAATCCATAAACGCAAGTTCAAACCATTCAAACCGTCCCTCCTGCAGTGCGTCGCAGTACCATAGGGAATGTGAACGACCAGGATAGTCGTTGTGAGTCGACGTTTGCAGCAACTCGATACTGGCGCAAGCAATCACCTCGAATGGCCCGCTCCATCGCTCCGGCTGAATTATTCGCGGCCCCACAAACTTGAGACGAGCCGCAACCAATGTCACGATCGAGATCGTGATCTTGTCGCCGAGATTTGTCTGCTCACTCCGTTATTCGATCTTTGCGAGACGCGTGTTATCGACGATTGTGTTCTGTAGCGTGGATCGGAAATGCTCGAACGATCGGCATGCGTCTTGGAATAGTTCCTTGCGTCGTTCCAGTAACGTCCTGCGCTGCTCATCTTCGGCTAGTGCCTGCGAGCGCTGAGCCGAATACTGCTGCGGGACTTGCTGCAGTTGCTGTATGCCAGGACTTGCAGGAGCGTCTGTGGCGTGGGCAAGTTGCCGCAGAACCCAATCGGCGGTGGGGCGCGCTCCGGCCGCTTTGTTGAGACACTCCCTGATCATGACCTGTAGTCGAGGCGCCTCGATGCTCAAATTCGGCGGAGCGGTGTGAAGGTGCTGCTCTCGTAGTGTTTCGGGGGTCTGTCCCTGGAACGGCAGGTGGCCTTCTAGCAGTTCATAAGCCATGACTCCGAAGGCGTACATGTCGGTGGCTGAAGTTGCCCGTTCACTCCGCCACTGCTCTGGAGCCGCGTACAGCGCGGTGAAGCTAGACTTGCGCGTCGCAGGATCCGTTGAGGCGTTTCGATAGCGGGCGATGCCAAAGTCGCATAGCTGCCAGACGCCGTCCGTATAGAGCACGTTATCTGGCTTCAGGTCACGATGAACCAGACCTGCTTGTTCAATCTCATTCAGCCCGTGCGCGACATCGGCGAGGATGGCAATCTTCTCCTCGAGATTCAAGACATTATCTGTAACGTACTGGCAGAGAGAATACTCGGCACGCGGCATGATCAGGACGTACTTGCCGTCATGCTCACCACTGTCCAGCACGGGCACGACGTGAGGTAGGTTTGTAGAGGCTCCGATCAGGAGTTCGCGCTGTGCGCCAGGCTCAATCGGGGCGAACTTCGCCACCGCATGCTCGACGCCGTCCCGCCGCGCCTCTCGCACCGTTCCATACCCACCAGTACCGAGCTCGTCGCCGACTTCCCACGCATGCTGCTCAAGGTTCACTGTCACCATGGCTGAATGTTACCTGAACAGCGTATCTACGGCTCCGGTCAGCTTGGCATGTGCCGCACGGTACCTATCGAGGGCTTGCCAGCTGCCGGAGTCTGACGGCGATATGGGAGCGCGCCACCGACCTGGCCGCTGCTGAGCTGGAGGCTCTGGGCCTACCAGAGGGGCGGGCTCTTGCGTCGGAGTCAACGATCCGTAGGGTGCTCCAGGATATGGACCCCGCAGGCCTCGACGCCCACTTGGCGTCATGGTTGTGCACACGTACCGGCACCACCTGGGGACGCAGGGTGATCGCCGTGGACGGTAAGATCATGCGCGGCGCCCGCGCCCGCCAGCGATGCGCCTGCGCCTCATCTCGCTGTCGGCCCTGGACCACGCCACGGGCGCTGTGCTGTCCCAGAGGCGGGTGGCGGACAAATCCAACCAGAGGTCCCCGCGCTCAGGCGGCTGCTTGAGCCCCTCGACCCAGGCGGAGCAGTGGTGACAACTGACGCCACGGCGCACCCAGGTGGAGACCGCCCAGTGGATCACTCAGCGTGGTGGTCACTACGCGCTGACGGTCAAGGACAACCAGAAGACCCTGCGTAGGACACTCAAGGCCTTGCCCTGGAAGAATGTCCCATCCTCTCCTCGCTCCACGCCGCCCATGTAGGTGCGGTGGACTCCCAGTACCTCGGCGAAGGCCTCCTGGCTGAGTCCCCTCTCCATGCGGTAGGCACGAAGGTTCCTGCCCACTGCCTTCTGGAGGTCACCTACAGCCACGCCTCCAAGAGTGATCTAGCGCTACTTTCAAGTCTACAGACTTATGAGTAGCATGGGGTACGGTCGAAAGAGTACGGTAGGGAGGGATGCTGAGTGACTATCGCCCTTCGGGCTCTCGCCGAGCATCACATCCCGGCTATCCTTGACGCCTGTTCGGACTGGCAGGAACTAGCCCAGTATGGCCCGCCGTACTGGCGGCCTCGTAGCAGCGCCGAACTCCATCGCAAGATCGCCGATACCGCTGGCCCGCAACCTGCTACCGCCTACACCTTCATCCTGACTACTGAGAATCGCCTAGTGGGAGAAGTCTCTATTCATTCCATCGACTGGCGCAACCTCCACGCGCAGGTCGGCATCTGTATCTGGCGTTCTGAAGATCGCCGTCACGGATACGGCAGAGCCGGAGCTGAATGGATCATCACCTGGGCGACTGACCACCTAGAGCTGCGGCGCCTGGA
>ERZ773083.460-NODE-460-length-33422-cov-16.947283_pt1 | contig 33422 bp, 25 predicted proteins | sample MGYA00511465_ERZ773083 | MGnify/ENA primary metagenome ERZ773083 (study PRJEB29015, sample SAMEA2738001) | human oral metagenome | biome: human oral; feature: human-associated habitat; material: dental | place: China | collected 2060 ... | reverse complement strand
CATATGACCTTTTTCTTTGTTACAGATTAGGTCTCACATCATTGACTAATGCACAATTATTTTTGTACAGCGAATCATGTAGTTCTATTCATAATCCTCAAGAGGAAACTTGCCTTTATAACTTACATAATTAGAACCAAACTCTACTTCCTGTCCGAAGTCGCAACCAGCAGAATCAATTCTCTCTATTAACTCCTTCTTGCGACGACCCTCTGTTGCAGCATTAATAGTGTTTAGGACACCATCCATAGTCATACGGAATACATTGAACGGCATACCGATACCAAGTTCTCCATCGTCAGCATTTGTGCTTAGACGCGCACCTAGACATAGCATGGATACATTGATGTCATTTGTCATATATGGTCTCGAGGTTAAATCTGAACAAATCCCCTGATTACCAACCATGCCGATGTTAGTCGCAGTTCCGTAGTGATAAGTATATCCCTGAACAATTCTCATTGCCTGCCAGCCATTGCATAGAAGAAGGACAGAATCAGCTTTTTCAAGCTCGGACAGAGGCCCAATCTCCACCCCATATATCTTATGTGGGATTGGTAGCAGGTTGTTATGAACCTTTCTTGCCACAGCCAAGTCTTCATATAGACAGAAGATATCAAATTGTTTACCTGACTTTTCGTAACCATGAGATGGTCGTAGTCCTAGCATCTCAACGCCACCGCTACATGTAAAGTTTTCAATATCTACTTTAAAATGCTCACCGTTCATCGCTTTTGCGGTCATACGGCAGTACGGTGCATGACCTTTCATGCGTTCGGCTTTACAGTCATCGAATTCTTTTTTTATAAATAAAAAGTTCACGCCAACTATTCTGCGTTTTAAGTCCAAAGCAATACCTAGATTGTCAATCTTTTTTACAAATTTTTTTTCCACTTTTTCTCCTTTCAACCATTATTCATTTGAATTCAATCTACAGATGTTAGTCATCAGATAATAGAAATGATCTCAACTTTTCGTTTTTAGAATTGTTAATCAAATCCGCAGGACTTCCTTCCTCTGCGATAATCCCATCATCCATAAAAACAATTTTGTCAGCAACTTCTCGTGCAAATCGCATTTCATGGGTGACAATCAATATCGTTCGATTATGCTCCTTTGCAATAATCTTGATAATATCCAGAACTTCTGTTACGAGCTCAGGATCTAGTGATGAAGTAGGCTCATCAAATAGTATGACACTAGGGTTAACAGCAAGAGCTCTTGCTATCCCAACGCGCTGTTGCTGTCCTCCAGATAGTCGTGATGGATACTCATTAAGCTTATCGTACAGACCAACCTTATATAATAAGTCTTTGGCAATCATTTCTGCTTCGAGTGGTGCTATACTCTGAACTTTAGTTAATGGTAGCATCACATTCTGTAGTACGGTTTTATTCTTAAACAGGTTGTAATTCTGAAATACCATAGAAGATTTTCTGCGAAATTCTATAATTTCCTTTTCAGTATGTTTTCCAGAATTAATAATTTTGCCATCTATATTTATTGTTCCCGATGTTGGCTGCTCAAGGTAATTGATACATCTCAAAAGCGTAGATTTGCCAGTTCCTGAAGATCCTATGATAGCTACGACTTCTCCGCTCTTGGCAGTGAAATTTACATTATCGAGAACCTGCAGTTGACCAAAATTCTTGCATAATTCTTTAATTTCTATCATTTATTCCTCCGCAGATAAGTTGAAAATTACTGATATACGCTTATCTTTCGCTCGACCTTCTTAAGCAGCTTATCTACAACTACCAAGAAGATCCAATACACAATACCGGCAGCAATATACGCTTCCATGAACTTTAGGGCAACTCCAGCTAATAACTTTGCTTGTGACATGAGCTCAACTACACCAATAGTGAATCCGATAGCAGTATTTTTTATCATGGAGATAAAAGCATTTCCTAGCGATGGGAATGCTGAAACGAAAGCCTGCGGCAATATGATTTCTTTATACACGTTAAACTTGCTCATACCTATCGATAATGCGGCTTCTCGTTGACCTTTATCGACAGACTGTAGTCCACCACGTATTATTTCTGCGATAAATGCAGCACTGTTCATTGCAATAGTTATAACCAGTGTTTTAGCTGGAGAAAAGCCTCGTAGTATATAGATGACTTGCGGTAATCCATAAAAGAAGATAAATAATTGCATAATATACGGAGTCGATCTGAAGTATGAAATATAAATTGCCGCAAGATAATGAGATGCCTTATTATTTGATGTATACATAAGTTCAATTACGAGTCCAATAAAAAAAGCTACTATAAATGCCAGACACCCGAGCAATAGGGTGTATGGCACTTTTAAAAGTAGGTCTGGGAATATTGAAAAAAAGAAATTTCCATCGAAGCGCATATGTACCTTCTTTCAGGTTTGCTAATAATTCAGTAGCTACAGAGCAAGCAACCATACGGCTGCTTGCTCTGTAACATGCTGAAGATATTAGGTGACTTTAGTCTTATTTTTCGTCAATCTTAGTGAAATCTTTTCCGTTAAAGTATTTCTTAGATAGCTTTGTCATTGTGCCATCCTTCTGCATCTCTGCAAGTGCAGTGTTAAACTTTTTAACTAGCTCTGGATCTGTGTCCTTTGAGAAAGGAAATGCTTGGTAATCAACGATGATAGGCTTTCCAATAAGCTTGAAGTCATAACCACCTTTTTTCTTTGCCTGATCGAAAGCAAGGACTGTAATAGGGAATGCATCTACCTGATTAGCCTGAAGTGCCTCATACGCACTTCCAGTTACAGTTGTGGTCATAATCTTTTTATTATCTGGCAGTTTAGCATTATAGTCGTTGAAGAATGTTTCAAGAACTGTTCCGTACTCGATGAGCACTTTGCGACCTTGGAGGTCATCGACTGACTTTGCTGGGTCGTTGCCTCTTACGCACATTCTGATTTTATTAGCGGTGTACTTTTTAGAAAACTTGTAAGTCTTTGCACGCTCTTTTGTATAGGAAACCTGACCAGCAATCGTAGTATACTTGCCACTGTCTAGACCAGCGAACATTGCAGTATAGTCGTCGGAAGTTTCCCACTTAACCTTTAGGTTGGAGCGCTTTGCGATTTCCTCAATTACATCATGTTCAAATCCAGTTACTTTTCCATCTTTATTCGTGTAGATTACCGGATAAAGGTTTCCTGCAACTACCGTAATTTCTTCCTTCTTAGCAGTTTCATTCTTTCCACAAGCACACAAAGAAAGTACTAATATAATTAGCATTGTCATTACAAGAGCAAATTTTAGGGGACGTTTCTTAATCATGGTGTAATCCTTTCTAATTAATAAATGTGTTAAAAAATGTTAATCGCTAGCTAAATTCAGATTAGCACGGGCATGAAAGCCGCTCAAATTGAATATATGAATATGAAAAAGTCATTTACAGATAATTTAAATAATTGTAGAAAGCATCATTTCGAATATACCTATTTTGTCATTGTCAAGATAGCTTAGAACATAAAGAGATTCATAAACTTTTTAACACCTTACGTATTCACCCCTCATGTTGTATCATTAAGTTGTTATACCATAATTACAATTAAGGGAATATAAACACACAAACAGGAAACACTTATGGACAAAAAACGAAACGACCGCATAGCAACTATTGTATCTATCGGCTTGTTAGCTACAATATGGCTGATTTCAGGCCTGACAAGATATTTCAGTTCAGGGGAAGTCGACACGGGAACAGGATATTCTACACTCAGCTACAATGTGACTGTGGATGTTAGAAAAGACTATTCATACGTAGTAGTGGAGAAGATCAAGGTGAATTTCACCGACCCAAAGCACGGTATAGTTAGAAACATTCCTTTCGGCAAGGGATACAAGATCAAAGACGTATCCGTAGATGGGGATAAATACAAGATTAAGAATCTGTACAAAGCTAACCAGATGCAGATTAAAATCGGTGATAAAAAGAAGACCGTTACTGGCGTTAAAGATTACACCATCATCTATACCCTCGCTAATTATGAGCGCAAGAATAATCCTAACGACATATATGTGGATGTGCTTCCGTCGGAATGGGCGACAGATATAAAGTCGGCATCAGTTTCCGTGTATCTGCCGCAGCATTTTCCGTACAGCGGTATGAAAGGGTATAGTGGCCCGCACAAGAGCACGTATAATATGTACGGGACATGGACCTACGACAAGAAGCAAAATATAATCGAATATAGCGTTCAGAATTTGCCTGCAAATAATGGTGCGACATTGCTCGTAGATACTCCAAAAGGCTACTGGTACAAAGCGCCTAGCAAGTACTGGGTGAACTATGCGACCGTAATAGTAGCAATTCTCGGCGTCATTATACTTATCGTGCTTAGGGTTTTGAACGAAAAAGAGCACCCGATTGTTGCGCCCGTTACTTTCAAGCCACCAAAAGGTGTTCCGCCTGGAGAAATCGGATATCTGATCGACGAAGCGGTAAATAAAAGGGATATCACATCGATGTTCTTTTATTTGGCATCTAAAGGGTATATCTCGATTGAGGAATACAAGAAGGGAAAATATCAATTCGAAAGCCTCCGGATTCCCGACGTATATGACGAACCGCCGATTACCGTTACTTTTTACAAAACTATATTTGGAAGCACGAAGAATGGCACGCTTGGCAAGGTAGTGAGCCTAGAGGAAGCGAGTAAACGCATAGGCAAAGAATGTGAACTTATTAGAAAGGTAATCACTGAAGAGTACACGGACAACAAATCGATATTCTCTAAGAAATCGCAGAATAATGAGGAGATTGCTTCTATCATCAGCTGCATTATAGGAGGTATGTTGATCGCACTTTCTATGTATAGAGAGTTTTACCTACCCGGCTGGCGAATTTTGATATTCGTATATGGTGGCTCGGTAATCCTTGCTGCATTTTGGAGAGTGCCTGTCAAGAGGATGTGTAGAGAGTATCATTTTCATAGGACGAGAAGCGGCCCTTGGAGCGTTACATCTTTTGCGTTCTGGGGAATTATCTATCTGGCGATATCATCGTTTATGTTATTATTTTTGTACAAGATTGCAGGTGGTGAGATTACGTTGTACGCTCTAGCTGCAATAGCTGTATATGCCTTGGCTGTACCATTGATTCTACCAGGATTCCTCAAGAGAACTAAGGATAGCGCCAAGCTTTATGGTGAGATTATCGGCTTCAAAGAATTTATCGCTACAGCTGAAGTGGACAGGATAAATGCACTAGCAGAGGAAAATCCATCATACTTCTACGACGTGCTTCCGTATGCGTATGTATTTGGGCTTACCGACACTTGGGCGAAGAAGTTTGAACCTAAGAATCTAGCTGGACATATCGGATACAGTGCGTTAGGCGGAGACATGTACGACCTTATAAATATGGACATTATGATTCATCATGTTCAATCTAGTGCGTTTTCTAGAGTATCATCGGCGTTGTACGCAGATGTCAGCGGAGGTCTAAGCTCTGGTGGCGGAGGGTCTGTCGGTGGCGGTTCTGGAGGAGGTGGTGGAGGCGGCTGGTAAACTCTGATTACAAACCTCTAGGAGATATCGTGATATATTGATAAATTGATAGATAAATCAAAGCCTCAGTTATAAAAGTTTCAATAACAAAATACATCACGAAGTGAAGAAGATAAATAACAGATAGATACTAAAGGAGCAGTAATGCAGCAGTACTTCATATATAGCAGCCCGAGTGCTGAAAATATTGAGATAACAGACAAGAATACTATAAAGCACATGTTCCAAGTCATGAGACTTAGAGCAGGAGACGAGGTAGTTCTAGTTTTTCCAGACGGCATCAAGAGACTTGCAGAAGTTGTAGATGTAGAGAGCAGAACCATGCGAATCGTAGAAGCGCTAGATGAAAATGTTGAACTGCCCGTTCACGTTACTATCGCTTGCGGATTTCCTAAAGGCGATAAATTTGCGATTATCGCTCAGAAGGCGACGGAGCTCGGAGCTGCGGAGATATGCGGCTTCCCAGCCGATAGATCGATTGTAAAATGGGATGACAAGAAGCTCGCCAAGCTAGCGGAAAAGCTTGAAAAGGTAGTGCAGGGCGCTGCCGAACAGAGCAAGCGCAATATCGTTCCTGGCATAAATCTTATTGCTAACAAGAAGGGCTTTGTAGATAGCTTCGCTGAGTACGATAAGGTTTTCGTCGCATACGAGGAAGCGGCAAAGGAAGGTGAGAAATCTGCTCTTGCCAAGGCACTTTTGGAAGTTTCGACAGGAGAGAAACTGCTCTTTATATTCGGGCCAGAGGGTGGAATTACTGATAAGGAAATAGAAGCGTTTACAGAGGCTGGAGCGGTATGCGTAGGACTTGGACCACGCATCATGAGAGCCGAAACGGCACCAATGTATGCGCTGTCTGCTGTGAGCTATGCACTTGAACTGAGCAAATAACAAGGTTCAGTTAGATAACATAGGTAAATCGCAGTATTTGCAAAATATAATATAAAGTCCTACAATAGGTGTTAAAGAAGACTACTTAAGCAGTTTACGGAAGGAGGTTGTTATGACACTTAGAGAGAAAGCAACATTAGCTGCATTTAATAAAGCTGTTGATATAGGATTCAAAAAGATTAAGAAGAATCCTAGAGAAGGTATGCTTGATATCGTCGGTATTATAGATAAATATATGATGCCTAAAAGCGAACAGGAAAATAGTGGTAAGAAAGCTATCGAGAATATCAGGCGTGAGTTTGCAGATCCCAACTCAAGCTGGGTTTCATTTGCAACCGATATGGTAAACGACGTAGATGAGAATGTAATCAAACATTTTGTTTCTAACGTCGGATTCAATGCAGCATACAGGGGCAATAAAAAGAGATGCAAATTGCAGCGTGAAGAGAATTGCAATATTCCGTGGGCAATATTGTTTGATCCAACATCGGCGTGTAACCTTAAGTGCACAGGATGCTGGGCAGCCGAATATGGTCATAAGAATAACCTTAGTTATGATGAAATGGCTAGTATTATTAAGCAAGGTAATGATATTGGGACATATATGTACATTCTTACGGGTGGGGAGCCACTTGTACGCAAGGACGATATTATAAAACTTGCGGAAGAATTCAATGATAGTGAATTCCATATTTTTACGAACGGAACTCTTATTGATGAAAAGTTTTGTAAAGAAGTTCAACGTGTAGGAAATATCTCCTTTGCAATTAGCATTGAGGGTACCGAAGAGTCAACAGATTCTCGCCGTGGAAAAGGTGTGTATAAGAGAGTTATGGATTCTATGAAGTTGTTGCAGAAACATCATTTGTTATATGGAGTATCTATTTGTTATACGAGTGTAAACTACAAGTATGTAACCGACGACGAATTCATTATTATGCTTAGAGAACATGGGTGTAAACTAGCTTGGTACTTCCATTACATGCCTGTTGGTAATGATGCAGATCCAAGTTTGATGCCGACTGCGTCACAGCGTAAATATGTGATGGATAAAGTTCACATCATTAGATCTAAGGATTATGCTAATAACATGTTTGCTATTGACTTCCAAAATGACGGTGAGTACATCGGCGGATGCATCGCAGGTGGACGCAATTACTTCCATATCAATTCGGCAGGTGATATGGAACCATGTGTGTTTATACATTATTCTGATTCGAATATTCGCAAAGATACTATAATGGAAGCTCTTAAGAAACCGCTGTTCATGGCATATCACCATAATCAGCCATTTAACAGCAATCATCTAAAACCTTGCCCAATGCTCGAAAATCCTGGTAGACTTTCCGAGATGGTAAATGATTCAGGTGCACATTCAACAGATATGATTTCACCTGAAAGTGCTGAACATCTTGAAAATAAGTGTAAACCATATGCTAAGCAATGGAATGCAACTGCCGAAGCGATTTGGAGCCATAGAAAACATAATAAGGAAGTACACTAACAGTTTACAAATCAAATATACGTGAGGATACATTGCTTTTCTAAATTGTTTCTAAAATGTTTTTTTTTGCAGAAAATTTTAATATACCTCTAGACAAATTATTTGAGTATGCTAAAATGTTTAAGGTTTAGATATAGTAACTCGCAGAAAGAGGTAGATAGATGGAGAGGCGAATGTTTCGCGACTTGTATCTTGAATATAATAACGTAGATTAAGACTTCGACATTGGATTTATTATTACAATGATCGAAGTCTTTTTTTAAAATCTTTGTAGGATGTAGAAAGCAGGAAAGGTGAAAAAATGGCAAAAAGAAATGACATCAATAAGATTCTGGTTATCGGATCAGGTCCAATCGTAATCGGTCAGGCAGCAGAGTTTGACTACGCTGGCACACAGGCATGTATCGCGCTTAGGGAAGAGGGATATGAAGTGGTGCTTTGCAACTCCAATCCTGCGACTATAATGACGGATACCTCTATGGCAGATAAGGTGTACATGGAACCGTTAACCCTCGAATACCTAGCAAGGATTATCAGATACGAAAGACCTGACGCTATTTTACCTGGAATCGGTGGACAGACCGGACTAAACCTTGCGATGCAGCTTGAGAAGAAGGGTGTACTTAAAGAGTGCCGTGTTGAACTCCTCGGAACCAAGAGTAATAGTATTGAACGAGCAGAAGATAGAGAGCTTTTTAAAGAACTTTGCGAAGAGCTCGGTGAGCCGGTAATCCAGTCGGACATTGCAAATAGCGAAGAGCACGGACTAGAGATTGCAAAAGAGATAGGCTTTCCAGTAGTTCTTAGACCAGCGTTCACTCTCGGTGGTACAGGCGGTGGATTTGCATATGATGAAGAGGAATTTAAAGAGCTTATAAAGCGTGCGTTATCCATCTCACCAACTCATCAGGTACTAATCGAGAAGAGTATCAAGGGCTTCAAGGAGATAGAGTACGAGGTAATGAGAGATGGCACTGATAAAGCAATCGCAGTCTGCGATATGGAAAACCTCGACCCAGTTGGAGTACACACAGGCGACTCGATAGTAATCTGCCCAACCCAGACCGTAAGTAAAGAAGATAACGAGATGCTTAAGACTAGTGCGCTTAAAATCATCCGCGCACTTCAGATAGAAGGTGGCTGTAACGTGCAGTTCGCTCTAAATCCAAATTCGTCCGAATATTATTTAATCGAGGTAAACCCACGAGTTTCTCGTTCATCTGCGCTTGCATCTAAGGCGAGTGGATACCCAATCGCTAGAATCACAGCCAAGATTGCAGTTGGCATGACACTAGATGAAATCGAGATTATAGACCAGCCCGCTTCGGTAGAGCCTGCCGTTGACTATGTTGTGAGCAAGGTGTCTAGGTTCCCGTTCGATAAGTTTGCAGATGCAGATAACAAGCTAGGAACACAGATGAAGGCTACTGGAGAAGTTATGAGCATCGGTATGAATCTCGAAGAGAGCATACTTAAAGCCGTTCGCTCCCTTGAAATAGGTGTTTCCCACATATACATGGAGAAGTTCGATGATTGGGATACTGATGAGATGAAGGAGTACATAACTGAGGGTCGTGACGATAGAATATTTGCCATTGCAGAGCTCCTGAGAAGAGGAGTGAGCAAGGAGGAGATATGTGAACTGACAGCAATAAATGAGTACTTCATAGGGATTTTTGAGAATATCATATCTATCGAGAACGAGCTAAAGGCTAACAAAAACGATGTCGCAAGACTGAGGATAGCAAAGCAGCATGGGTTTTCAGATGTTGAAATTGCAAGGTTTTGGAACGTAACAGAAGAGCAGGTGTGGAAGCTTCGTGAGGCGGTTTCCCTCTTCCCAGAGTACAAGATGATAGATTCTTGTGCAGGATCTAAGGATACATATGTGCCATATTTCTATTCGACATTTGACGGAAGTGAGACCAAGAAGACTAAGGATTCAGGCAAGAGAAAAGTCGTAGTTCTCGGTTCAGGACCAATTAGAATCGGACAGGGCGTTGAGTTCGATTACTCGACTGTTCAGGCGGTAAGGACTCTCCGCAGTGAAGGCTGCGAAGCTATAATCATAAATAATAACCCTGAGACAGTTTCTACAGATTATACTACGGCAGATAAGCTATACTTCGAGCCACTCTGCATCGAGGATGTAATGAACATCCTTAGACTAGAGAAACCAGATGGAGTAATTGTTTCACTCGGAGGACAGACCGCTGTAAACCTTGCAAATGTACTCGACGAGAGAGGTGTAAAGATCATCGGAACCGACTGCGCTGCAATTAACGCTGCAGAGGATAGAGACGAGTTCGACAAATTGCTACAGAAGCTAGGTATCGCTAAGCCAGAAGGAAAAGCGGTAACAGATATAGATGAGGGATGCACTGTTGCCAAGGACATCGGCTACCCAGTGCTCGTTAGACCAAGCTTCGTGCTCGGTGGTAGAGCGATGAGAATTGTTGCGGACGAGACTCAGCTCAGACAGTACCTGAGGACCGCCGTGGAAATTGACGAAGATAAACCAGTGCTAGTTGACCACTATATCCGCGGTAAGGAAATCGAGGTTGATGCGATCTGCGATGGTACAGATGTATTTATCCCAGGCATCATGGAACTAGTTGAGCGTACAGGCGTGCACTCTGGAGACTCGATTAGTATCTATCCTCCATGCTCCATCTCAGACAAGGTTAAGGAGACTATAAGAGAATATACAGAGAAGCTAGGTCTCGGGATAGGCATTTGCGGACTATTCAACATACAGTTTATCGTCGATGCTTCTGAAAATGTATATATAATCGAGGTAAATCCAAGATCCTCGAGAACCGTGCCGTTCCTATCCAAAGCTACTGGATACAATCTCGCAGACATCGCATCCAAGGTAATGCTCGGCATCAGCCTAGAGGAGCAGGGATTCAAGGGATTAAAGCCGCTCGAGAAGAAGAGATGGTACGTAAAGGTGCCGGCATTCTCATTTGCAAAGCTATCAGGAATGGATATAAGACTATCGCCTGAGATGAAATCTACTGGCGAAGCCATCGGGTATGACGATGATATGATGCGAGCTTTTTACAAGGCCATGCAGGCGGCAGGTATGAGAATGCAGAATTACGGAACGGTATTTGCATCAATCAATGACGAATCTAAAGAGGATGCACTGCCACTAATCAGAGGATTCTACGACCTTGGTTTCAACATCGAGGCGACAGAGGGTACGGCGCAGTTCCTTAAGAATAATGGCGTAAAGACCAGAAGTTTCAAGCACACTGATAACAGCCTAGATGTAGTTATGGATGAGTTCAGACAGGGATACGTGACATACTTGATTAACATCGGAGACATCAGATCCGTAGATGCAAATTCCATGGGTAGCCGCATCAGAAAGTGTGCTGCTGAAAATAACGTGACTACGCTCACCTCGCTCGATACCGTGAAAGTCCTACTAAAAGCGCTTGATGATATAACATTTAAGGTGTCCACAATCGATGCTTAGTGTTATAATTAGGTATTATTCAACCAGAGGAGGGGGCTATGAACATCAGAGAGTGTGTAAAGATGAGGCATTCCGTGCGCGCTTACGATGATAGACCTATCGATGCGAAGGTAGCAGAGGACCTCAAGGTCATGATTCAGCAGTGTAACCGCGAGGGAGATATGCATTTTCAGCTTATACAGGATGAGCCAAAGGCGTTCTCGAGTCTACTTGCAAAATACGGCAAATTCTCAAATGTTAAAAATTACATTGCCGTAGTCGGTAGGAAGCGTGACGATCTCGATGACAAGGCGGGATACTACGGTGAGAAGCTAGTGATTCGCTGTGTACAGCACGGACTCAGCACTTGCTGGGTAGGCGGAACCTACAAGAAGGTCAAGGAGGCGATTGACGTCGGACACGATGAGAAGATCGTTGCCGTAATTGCCCTAGGCTATGGACGCACGACGGGAGCTAGCAGGAAGTCTAAGAAGCCAGAAGATGTCTTCGATGGCAAATCTTCAAGGATTTCAAGCTACGAGGACACTCCGGAGTGGTTCAAGAAGGGCGTTGAGATGGCGCTCCTAGCACCGACAGCTATGAACCAGCAGAAGTTTACATTTGCGATAAGCGGAGATAGAGTGAAGATAAAGCCTGGCTTTGGACCATTTACTAAGCTAGATGCTGGTATCGTCAAGTACCACTTTGAAATAGGATCTTCGCCAAAGGAGTTCGTGTGGGCATAATATGACGCATAAGGCAAAATACGACGCATAACTGCTCAAAGTCAAATTATAAGTGAGCACTTCTAGTCGTAAGCTTCTAATAAGATGATACATCAATCAGGTATAGGACAGGATAATGAACGAAATGCATGAGATTCGCCAGGTTGCTGTCATGAGATCTGCCTTCAAGCAGAAGTACGGTATACCGAGGCAGCCGAGACTCGTACAGGGCCTTAAGTCGGAGATAGTCTTCGGCGACGAATTTAATAATCCTGACGCTGTGAGAGGACTCGACGAGTTCTCTCACATTTGGCTAATTTGGGGATTTTCGGACACCAAGATAGATATGACCGAGGAGCATCCAGCGTGGAGGCCTACCGTGAGACCGCCTCGCCTCGGTGGGGATATACGCAAGGGGGTATTTGCCACGAGGTCGCCATATAGGCCGAACTCACTTGGCATGTCTGCGGTTAAGCTTCTCGAGATAAGAGATTATAATGGTCAGCTCAGCCTCATCGTCGAAGGAGCAGACCTCCTCGACGGTACGCCGATATACGACATAAAGCCGTATATCCCATATAGTGATATCATCGCAGATGCAGATGAAGGGTTTGCAAAGAGCATTGATACTTCGATTGATGTTGAATTTCCAGATGACCTACTTGCAAAAGTCGATGAAGAGTTTCGCGCGCCGCTCATAGGGATACTTGAGCTTGATCCAAGGGATGCCTATGATAGGGATTCTGTAAAGCCATGCAAGATGGCGTTTGCGAACGTCGATATAGAGTTCGTGCTTAGGGACGGAAAATTGGTTGTCACAGCGGTGAATGAGCTTCAAGGCTGATGATATAATCAGGTAAAGCTGGATTTAAAAAACTGCATAATATTTGAACAGGAAAGAAATGGATAACGACAAGATTATTACAGCGAGAATAGAGGATAAGCTCGAACAGTGTGAACGTGGTAGCTACATTACCACGACAGGCTTTCTTAACATGCACGAACAGTCGCTAGCCATGCGCATCGTGAAGGGGAGAAGCGACGTCAAATCATTTTTCTACGGTGGATATGATGATGCCGAGAGGCGGATTATCTTGTTCGTTCCAGACGGATATGCGGATACTCTTGAGGGTGCGCTAGAGATGATTTCACCGCTTTCGGTACTTCACATCAAGGTGGCACCTGGCAGCAGAAAGCTCACACATAGGGACTATCTCGGGTCTGTCCTCTCGCTCGGGCTTGATAGGTCTGTGATTGGAGATATCCTTGTAAACGACAAGGGTGCAGACATGATTGTAAATTCGGATATAGTGGATTTCCTATTATCCGAATTTCACAGTGCAGGCCATACAAACCTCCAAATTACAGCCTCTGATATAGGCGAACTGGAAGTACCCGAGCAAAGAGTGAAAGCGGTCAGAGATACGCTCTCTTCACCTAGACTAGACAATGTGGTGTCAGCAGCATTTCATGTATCGCGAAGCGAAGCGGTGAGAGCAATCAAAGGAGGCATCGTTTTTGTAAATCACGAGGAAGTCACCAAGATAGATAAGCGTATAGACGAAGGTGATACGATTGTGGTCCGAGGTAAAGGAAAAGCAGAGCTCGCAGAGCTCGCGGGGCTCTCCAAGAAGGGGAGAATCTGGGCTGAGTTTAAGGTGTTCATCTAATATAAGATGGAGAAATTATCTCTGCACCATAGCACGAGCTTTGCTAGCTTCACTTTTCAGCGGAAAATCAGCGGAAATGGTACCGCACCAAGCCATAACAGTTTGAACTAGCTACTCGCTGGTGCTACAATCAAAGCGTGATAAATATTTCTCTATATAATTACATCGGAGGTAGACAAATGTTTGAATATACTGATATCAAGACTGCACCTGCAGCTCTAGGACCATACTCACAGGCAGTGATGGCAGGAAATACACTTTACGCTTCTGGCGCAATCGGAATCGACCCTGAGACAGGAAAGTTCGCAGGCGAGGATGTGCAGAGCCAGTGCGAGCAGGCTTGCAAAAATGTAGGCGAGATCCTGAAGGCAAACGGCATGACTTACGATAACGTAGTTAAGACCACTTGCTATATTCTCGACATGGCAGAGTTCAAGGATTTCAACGAAGTGTATGCTAAGTATTTCACTTCAAAGCCAGCTAGGTCATGCGTTGCAATCACAGCGCTTCCAGCAGGAGCACTCTGCGAAGTGGAAGTTATTGCCGTTAAGTAAAATTCGCAATAAATAAAACTGTGAAGCAAAACCGCCTATTAAATCAGCGAATAAAACACTGTGACGAAACCCGTATTGAAATTTTCAATAGCGAAAAATGCACTAATTTCGGAGCAGTAACTATGATAATCGACTGATTTTGCATAGCTGTAACATAAGTGACCGCCTGCAGAAGACTTCTGGCGGTCTTTTTATTTTGAACTCCTATAAATCATGACCAAAAATTCATGTATAATAGCCAGTATGAAAGGAAGGGCTTATGAACGATATTAAGGTTATTAGATTTGATAATTTGCATGATATAGAGCTTTCTCATATGTTTGAGTGTGGTCAGTGCTTTCGCTGGAATGAATGCGAGGATGGTTCATACATAGGTGTTGCAGGCGGTCATGCGGCACACGTTTCGCTCGAACATGATGGTGATTCGTGCTCGCTTATAATCGAGTGCACGGGCGGTAGCGAGGAGTACTGGCATAGCTACTTCGATCTGGATACTGACTATGGAGCGATGAAGAAAGCACTTCTCGCTGGTGAACCTAAGCTAGCGAAGTCTATAGATGTGTGTCACGGCATCAGGATACTTAATCAGGACTACTGGGAGGTTCTGATTTCATTTATAGTCTCGCAGAACAACAACATACCTAGGATTAAGAAATGCATCGAGTCATTAGCCAAGAACTATGGCACAGAGATAGGTGAATTCATGGGCGAAGTGCGATATGCATTTCCGACGCCCGAGCAGCTATCGAGGGCTACGCTCGAAGAGCTGGCGGATCTCAAGCTCGGATACAGGAATGCCTACCTCGTATCAGCTCCTAAGCACTTCGCTGAGCACGGAGTACCTACGGGGACGACGGAAGAGAAGCACAAGGCACTACTATCATATCTCGGAGTGGGACCTAAGGTCGCAAACTGCATACTTCTATTCGGACTCAGAGACTTCACGGCATTCCCTATAGACATCTGGATGAAGAAGATAATGGGTGATTTATACGGCTTTGATATCAAGGACATCAAGGGTATGCAGAAGTTTGCAGATGAGCACTTCGGAGAACTAGGCGGCATAGCACAGCAGTATCTGTTCTATTACTATAGAAGCATGCAGTGAAGATATTTTCACATTTAATTCATAGTGCTATGTTGACAATGCATAAGGGGCTGAGTAAAATTATGTTATGAAGGTTAGCACTCTTGATTATTGAGTGCTAACAATACTAATAAAGCGTATAACGTATAATCAGGAGGTTACAAATGAGTATAGGAATAAAGCCACTAGGCGCAAGAGTTGTTATTAAGCGTAGCGAAGCACTTGAGAAGACTGAAGGCGGTCTGATACTTTCGGCAAGTGCCAAGGAGAAGCCACAGGAGGCTGAGGTTCTCGCAGTAGGTCCAGGAACTGAGGACGAGAAGATGGAAGTAAAGGTTGGAGATAAGGTTATATTCTCGAAGTACGGCGGTACAGAGCTCAAGTATGGTGGCGAAGATTATATCATCATGAGCCAGAGAGATATCTTGGCAGTTATCGAGTAATTGCTTAGCCTCTATATAAGTATAGCGAGTGCTATTAGGAGAGGCAGATATACATAATAGCTGTAGAGTCAGTAGTTTAAATATAATCACGCACTGTGATTGGTGCATATATAGGAGGAAGCTAAAATGGCAAAGGATTTACATTATGGAGAGGAGTCTAGAAGAAAGCTCCTCGCAGGCGTAGACAAGCTTGCAGATACAGTTAAGATCACACTTGGACCTAAGGGCAGAAATGTTCTCATCGAGAGATCGTATGGATCACCACTTATCACTAACGACGGTGTTTCAATCGCTAAGGAGATCGAGCTCGAAGACCAGGTTGAGAACATGGGAGCTCAGCTAGTTAAGGAAGTTGCTACCAAGACTAACGATGTAGCAGGTGACGGAACTACTACAGCTACACTTCTCACACAGGCTATCGTTCGCGAAGGATTTAAGAACGTAACTGCTGGAGCTAATCCAATGGTTCTCAAGAAGGGAATCAGCGGTGCTGTAGAGGTTGCAGTTGAGTACCTCAAGAATAGCGCAGTTAAGGTAGATGACAAGGAGAGCGTAGCTCAGGTCGCTTCTGTATCTGCTGGAGATAGAGAGATTGGTGAGCTAATCTCCGAGGCTATGGAGAAGGTAGGAACTGATGGCGTAATCACAGTTGAGGAGTCGAGGTCACTAGGCACTACACTCGACGTGGTAGAGGGTATGCAGTTCGATAGAGGATATCTATCACCATACATGGCAGCTAATTCTGAGAAGATGGAAGCAGTTCTCGATAATCCATACATCCTTCTTACAGATAAGAAGATTTCCAACATTCAGGACCTCGTACCGCTTCTTGAGGATATCATGAAGTCAGGCAAGAAGCTGCTCATCGTTGCAGATGACGTAGATGGCGAGGCTCTCGCAACACTCGTAGTTAACAAGCTAAGAGGAACACTCGATGTAGTAGCCGTAAAGGCACCTGGATTTGGTGACAGAAGAAAGGCTATGATGGAGGATATCGCTATCCTCACAGGTGGTACTGTAATCAGCGAAGAGCTAGGATATGAGCTCAAGGAAGCTACAGTGGATATGCTAGGTAAGGCTGGAACTGTTAAGGTTAACAAGGATCACACAGTAATTGTTAACGGTGCTGGAGATAAGTCTGAAATCGAAGAGAGAGTGGAGAAGATCAAAGGAGAGATTGAGGACTCAACTTCTGACTTCGATAGAGAGAAGCTGCAGGAGAGACTTGCTAAGCTAGTCGGCGGAGTTGCAGTTATCAATGCTGGAGCTGCTACAGAGACAGAGCTCAAGGATAAGAAGCTCAGACTTGAGGACGCTCTAAACGCTACTAGAGCTGCAGTTGAAGAAGGCATCGTTGCAGGTGGTGGTACATCGCTTATCTCTGCAATTGACGAGGTTTCTGAGTATGCTGAGAGCCTTGACGGAGATATGAGGACTGGTGCAAGAATCGTTGTTAGAGCACTCGAGGAGCCAGTTAGACAGATCGCTGAGAATGCTGGATTTGAAGGCAGCGTAATCGTTGCTAAGGTTAAGGAGTTCAAGAAGGGCGTTGGATTTAACGCAGCAACAGAGGAGTACGTAGACATGATCGAAGCTGGTATCGTTGACCCAGTTAAGGTTACCAGATCTGCACTTCAGAACGCTTCAAGTGTGGCAGGTATGCTTCTCACTACTGAAGCTGGAATTTCAGAGATTAAGGAAGACTTGCCAGCTGCACCTGCAATGCCTGCAGGCGGCGGAATGGGCATGATGTAATAGGCGAGGGATATGGCAGCAAGAGCATCATCAAAGACGGATAGAGTAATAGCTGAACGCCTCATGGTCAGTCCTCTTTTTAAGGATATGACGGTAGAAGACGTGGATAGCTGCTTTACATGCAGCGGTGCACTCTGCCTTTCGTTCAAGAAGGGGGACATGATATTCACTGAAGAGGATGAACCAACAAAGCTTCACATCCTCCTAGAGGGTGGAGTGAGGATCGGTTACGATTCCTTCGACGGCAACAGGAGAATTATCGGAAACTTCACAGATACGGGAGAGGTGTTCGGAGATATACTGCTATTTCTCGGCAAAGAGAAGTACGGTGTATTCGCGCAGGCTACTTGTGATACCAAGGTTATTGCGCTACCACGCGAGTTCATGTCTGGGACATGCGCGAGCGGATGTGACTATCACAATCATCTGATCAATAACATGCTTATGAGCTTTGCGAGAAACGCCTACGCGCTAAATATGAGGCTCAGGATACTGTCTTGTCCGACTCTCCGCCAGAAGATTGCTAAGATGCTGCTAGTCTATAATGACAGGGATATGAGCAAGCCGATCAACATGACGAGAGAAGGGCTAGCTGAATTCCTGGGAGTGACTAGACCATCAGTCTCGAGAGAGCTGATGAAGATGCAGGACGATGGTTTAATCGAGATAAAGGGGCGCAAGATATACGTCCTTGACCCTGCAGAAATCGAGGCGCTCAACTGATAGTGCAGCATATGTGAGCATATAGTTAATGCAGGTAAGATGCGATTAGCGCATATAAATGCATTAATTCAAAAACAAAAATAAAAAGATGGAATTGTAACATTAGTTACAGATTCCATCTTTTTTTAATGATATGCTTGTGCCATAAACTTAAAGCAAACATTAATTAAAGCAAAAAACAAATGACGTTATATAAGAGTGAAAGGAGAAAACACATGGAAAACCGTATGTTTTGTTATCAGTGCCAGGAGACAGCAAAGGGCACAGGATGTACTATGAGAGGAGTTTGCGGCAAGCTTCCAGAGACAGCAGGACTACAGGATCTGCTCGTATACGTAACTAAGGGACTTTCTGCAGTGACTACACAGCTAAGAGCTGAGGGTAAGGAAGTAAGCGAGCAGATAAACCACCTAGTATCGCTCAACCTATTCACAACTATCACAAATGCTAACTTCGACGATGAAGCAATCACAGCTAAGATCGTTGAGACACTAACATGTAAGGAGCAGCTACTAAAGCAGCTTGACGATGCAAGCAAGCTTCCAGAGGCTGCAAAGTGGAACGGTTGCGCAGGAGAGTTCGCTGCAAAGGCTGCAAGCCCAGAGGTTGGCGTTCTATCCACTGAGAACGAGGATGTAAGATCTCTAAGAGAGCTTATCACTTACGGACTAAAGGGACTTTCCGCTTACAGCAAGCATGCAAACGCTCTACTTAAGGACAACGTAGAGGTTGATGCTTTCATGCAGAAGGCTCTAGCACTTACACTAGACGATTCTCTATCAGTAGATGACCTAGTTGCACTTACACTAGAGACAGGTAAATACGGTGTAGATGGTATGGCTCTACTAGACGAGGCAAACACATCTGCTTACGGAAACCCAGAGATCACAAAGGTAGATATCGGTGTTAGAAAGAATCCAGGAATTCTGATTTCAGGTCACGACCTAAAGGACCTCGAGATGCTTCTAGAGCAGACAGAGGGAACAGGCGTAGACGTATATACACACTCCGAGATGCTTGCAGGACAGTACTACCCAGCATTCAAGAAGTATGAGCACTTCGCTGGTAACTATGGAAATGCATGGTGGAAGCAGAAGGAAGAGTTCGAGACATTCAACGGACCAATCCTGATGACAACAAACTGCATCGTGCCACCGGCAGATAGCTACAAGGACAGAATATTTACAACAGGTGCAGCAGGATACCCAGGATGCAAGCACATCGACGGCAAGTATGGTGAGACTAAGGACTTCTCCGAGATCATCGAGCTAGCTAAGAAGTGCCCAGCACCAACAGAGATCGAGACTGGTGAAATTGTAGGTGGATTTGCACACGAGCAGGTATTTGCACTAGCAGATACAGTAGTTGAGGCAGTTAAGTCTGGAGCAATCAAGAAGTTCTTCGTAATGGCTGGCTGCGACGGCAGAATGAAGTCGAGAGACTACTACACAGAGTTTGCAAAGGCTCTACCTAAGGATACAGTAATCCTCACAGCAGGATGCGCTAAGTACAAGTACAACAAGCTAGACCTTGGAGACATCGGTGGAATTCCACGTGTACTCGACGCAGGACAGTGTAACGACTCATACTCACTAGCACTGATCGCGCTCAAGCTCAAGGAAGTATTTGGACTAGACGACGTTAACGAGCTACCAATCGCTTACAACATCGCTTGGTATGAGCAGAAGGCTGTAATCGTACTTCTCGCACTTCTATACCTCGGTGTTAAGAACATCCACCTAGGACCAACACTACCAGGATTCCTCTCGCCAAACGTTGCAAACGTACTCGTTGAGAACTTCGGAATCGCAGGAATCGGATCAGTAGACGACGATATCGAGCTATTCCTTGGTAAATAGGAGGTAACGATGAGTTTATTTCTAGGACCTATACATCAGTGGCTATATGACAAGATTATATTTCAGGAAGACCTCACAGACGCTCTGATCGATGCTGGAAAGGCAGAGGGATGGAGCGAGCTAACAGAGGAGCTTGCAAATGAGTGTCACAGCTACGATAGACGTCCGCTTGAAGAGGCGGTTGACCCTGACAATATTCACGGCAGCCTTCAGGCAAGAATTGCAGATGCAGAGAGCAGATATGCGAAGCTGGTTCAAACTATCGCAGCAGCAAACCCTGCAAGAGTAGAGGACCTAAAGCAGGCAGCTAGACGCTTCGGCGAGCTAAATGCGGTACCAGCAGGTACTAAGGCAGATGTAGCTTTCGGATACCTCAATAACACACTGCTCGACGGAATGCCATGCGACAATGTAAATGAAATGATTGGTCAGACAGAGGACTCCATAACATGGAGACGTAACATGGACATTCACGCTCAGCACTGGGCTAATGAAGAGGATGAACTCTACTACGTGCTCAGAACAGAAATCGTAAAGGGAATGTTCGAGCCTGCAGGACTATCATACGATGAGCCACAGGAAGGAACATACGAGATTAGAGCGTAGTTCAAGGGGATACAAAAGGGCACACAAGACTAGAGTGTAGCCACAAATAGGGGATATACTAGATTAGAACTTAGTTTCTAAAAAGGGTATACGAGATTAGATAGTCAAAAACAGAAAGTTAATGAACCAAAATCATAACCGAAGCTAGTGATTACATAAAAATTAAATCATAGAGTTGTGGCTGGGCGATTCGCTCGGCCACAGCTTTTTTTATTATATTTTCCGCTCCAACCACTACCGAAAACCACCCTATTGTGCTATAATTTTCAATTAATATCTTAACTTACAATTTGATTTTCATATATAGAAAGAGAGAGGTGCAAAATGGCAATCGTTCTAACAGAACCATCAAGAACATTTAGCGAGTACCTTCTAGTGCCTGGATATTCTAGCGCAGATGCTAGGCCTGAGAATGTGTCGCTCGCGACTCCGATTACTAAATTCAAGAAAGGCGAGGAGCCTAAGATAAAGGCAAATATTCCACTTGTTTCCGCAGTAATGCAGGCTGTTTCTGATGACGGGATGGCGGTTGCATTAGCGAAGGAGGGTGGAATTTCTTTCATCTTCGGTTCTCAGTCAATCGAGAGCCAGGCGGCAATGGTCAAGAAGGTTAAGTCCTACAAGGCAGGCTTCGTACCAAGTGATACCAACGTAAAGCCTGACAGCACACTTGCTGACGTTCTCGCAATCAAGAAGAACTCTGGACACTCGACAGTAGCGGTTACAGATGACGGTACAGGCCACGGCAAGCTAGTCGGCCTCGTTACAAGCAAGGACTACAGAATTAGCAGACTCAGCACAGATACTAAGGTTTCTGAGTTTATGACACCTCTCGAGAACATCGTGTACGGCAACGCTGGAATCACTCTATCCGAGGCTAACGACATCATCTGGGAGAACAAGGTAAACCAGCTGCCAATCGTGGATAAGGACGGATGCCTAGTGGCATTTGTATTTAGAAAAGACTACGACTCTCACAAGCAGAATCCTAACGAGCTACTCGACGACAACAAGAGCTTCATCGTAGGTGCAGGAATCAACACTCGTGACTACGAGGAGAGAATCCCAGCTCTCGTAGAGGCAGGCGTAGACGTGCTTACAATCGACTCCTCAGAAGGATATTCTGAGTGGCAGGCTAGAACCCTCAAATGGGTTAGAGAGAAGTACGGCGATACAGTTAAAATCGGTGCTGGTAACGTCGTAGATAAGGAAGGTTTCGACTTCCTCGCTAAGAGCGGCGCAGACTTCATCAAGGTCGGAATCGGTGGCGGATCCATCTGCATCACTAGAGAGCAGAAGGGAATCGGACGCGGACAGGCATCTGCAGTGCTCGAGGTTGCAGCAGCAAGAGACGAGTGGTTCGAGAAGACAGGTGAGTACATTCCAATCTGCTCCGACGGCGGAATCGTGTATGACTATCACATGACGCTAGCACTCGCTATGGGCGCGGACTTCATCATGCTAGGAAGATACTTTGCAAGATTTGACGAGTCACCATCCGCTAAGGTTATGGTAAATGGCAACTACATGAAGGAATACTGGGGCGAAGGTTCTGCAAGAGCTCGTAACTGGCAGAGATACGACCTGGGCGGCGATAGCAAGCTCAAGTTCGAGGAAGGCGTTGACTCCTACGTTCCATATGCAGGATCGCTACACGATAACGTAAACCTCTCTCTAGACAAGGTTAAGTCGACAATGTGCAACTGCGGAGTCCTCTCGATTCCAGAGCTACAGCAGAATGCGAAGCTCACACTCGTATCGGCGACAAGCATCATCGAGGGTGGAGCACATGACGTTGTACTCAAGGACAATAGCGTAGCAACAGTAAGACGTTAGGAGCGATAATGGCTAACAAGATATTAATTATTGATTTTGGCGGACAGTACAATCAGCTCATCGCCCGCAGGGTTCGTGAGCTCGGCGTGTACTCGGAAGTCCATAATTTTGAAAGCATAACAATTGATAAGGTCAAAGAGTTCAACCCATGCGGCATCATATTCACAGGTGGACCGCAGTCCGCATACGGCGAGGGTGCCCCATCTATCGATAGAGGCGTGTTCGAGCTAGGGCTACCGATACTCGGCATCTGCTACGGCGCACAGCTGATGGCGCACGTGTTAGGTGGTAAGATCGGAACAGCTCCGACGAGTGAGTACGGCCGCACCGATACAGTGGTTGACTGCAAGGAAGGGCTCTTTGCAGGACTCAGTGACGAGACCGTAACATGGATGAGCCACACTGACTATATCAGCGAGGTTCCAGAGGGCTTCAAGATTACGGCGCATACAGAAAACTGTCCAGTTGCAGGTATGGAAGACAGGGTGAGGGGCTACTACGCAGTGCAGTTCCACCCAGAGGTAAATCATACGGCAGAGGGCACAGAGCTGCTTAGCAACTTCATACTAGGCGTGTGTAAGTGCGAGCAGGACTGGAAGATGGATTCCTTTGCAGAGAAGGAAATTGCGGAGATTCGCGAGAAGGTTGGAGACGGCAAGGTGCTACTTGCGCTCTCTGGCGGCGTTGATTCCAGCGTTGTTGCGGCACTTCTGGCAAAGGCAATCGGAAAGCAGCTGACCTGCGTGTTCGTTGACCACGGACTACTCCGTAAGGACGAGGGCGACCAGGTTGAAGAGATATTTGGCAGCAAGGGTGAGTACGATCTCAACTTCGTGCGTGTAAATGCCCAGGAGAGATACTACGCAAAGCTCGCTGGTGTGACAGACCCAGAGACGAAGCGTAAGATCATAGGTGAGGAATTCATCAGAGTGTTCGAAGAGGAAGCGAAGAAGATTGGCGCAGTGGACTTCCTGGCGCAGGGAACAATCTACGCAGATATCATAGAGAGCGGCCTCGGTAAGTCGGCAGTTATCAAGTCGCACCACAATGTGGGCGGACTGCCAGACCACGTTGATTTTAAGGAGATAATCGAGCCACTCCGCATGTTGTTCAAGGACGAAGTGCGAGCACTAGGAAGAGAGCTCGGACTCCCAGACTATCTGGTTGACCGTCAGCCATTCCCAGGACCAGGGCTCGGCATCAGAATCATCGGCGAAGTAACAGCTGAGAAGGTTAAGATCGTGCAGGAAGCTGATGCAATCTACCGCGAGGAAATAGCGAAAGCGGGCCTCGAAGGCTCAATCAGCCAGTATTTCGCAGCTCTAACTAATATGAGATCAGTCGGCGTAATGGGAGACTTCCGTACGTATGACTATGCGGTTGCGATTCGTGCGGTCGAGACAGTTGACTTCATGACAGCAGAAGCTGTGGAAATCCCATGGTCGGTGCTGCAGAAGGTGATGAATAGAATAATAAATGAGGTTGATCACGTGAATAGGGTGTTCTACGATTTGACCTCGAAGCCACCGGGAACGGTGGAGTTTGAATGATGGACACACATCAGAAGACCTGCCCTCGCATGAGGGCAGGTCTTTTGATGTGTGTCCTCCGCTAGGACCGCCAACGAGGTGAGCCCAAAGGGCGAAGGCGAGGTGCTGCGGTCTACGGCGTGTCTGCAATTTGATGTGTGTCCTCCACCAGGACCGCCAGCGAGGCAAGCCCGAAGGGTGAAGGCGAGGTGCTACGGTCTACAGCGTGTTAGTATGTGGATGTAGTTCCTCTGCCAGGATTGCCCACGAAACGAGCACATGGTACGAAGGTGAGTGGTTGCAGTCTACGGCGTGTTAGTAGTTTGATGTAGGACTCAACTAGGACTGCTCACGAAAAAAGCACAACGTGCACAGTTGAGTGATTGCAGTCGATGGTGTATGTGGGGTTCGATGTAGTTCCTTCGCCAGGACTATCCAAGAGGGGAGCAATAGCGAAGCTGATTGGAAACAGTCTACGGCGTACTAGTATATAAATGCAGTTCCTCCACCAGAAATGCCAGAGAGACAAGCACGGAGGGAGATGGCGAGGTGCTGCGGTCTAGGGTGTATCGGAGGTTGATTGATGTCATCCGTTAGGACAATCAAAAAGATGAGTGACAGCGAAAGTTAATTGGAAACAGTAGATGGATGTTTGGCTTATGAGATATGTTATTTGTTAGGGGAGCTTTTGTTTGAGTAGTACTGGCAGGATAAACAGCAAGAGTATATGAAGTAAAGTGGATAATATGAATGATGACATTTGGATATTGCTTGAGGAATCGTTTTAACTTGTAAGGTGGTGAATTTTGATTTTGATGAAATAATTGACAGATAACAAATAATTTTAAGCTATCTCGTTCTTTAAATATTGGCCAATTATCAGTATTTGTAGGAGTATGATATTTTGACTGGAAAGAGTTTTCAAAAGGAGTGTGCTATCATTAAATTGGTTTTTCCAAACGAAGCCATAACGTATTGAAAAATTATACTTCTAGTTGTGAACCACTCTCGATGTGCGATATCCAATCGATTAAAGCCACGGGATTACGGTTTGAACAATATATATTTCTGTACATATACTCTTACAAAGCATTGAAGAAGTATATGTTTAGAAAGTTGCAGCAACACTCTTGGCTGGTTTTTTGATTGCGTTCAAAATTTCTGTTGTTCATGGAGTTCTTGGATGAATCAATTTTTGATGTATTCATACCTGTTACAATATATTGAAAGGAAGAGTGTTTGTATTCCTTAGGGCAAAGAAATTCAAAGCCACATATACTTTGTAACGGAAACCGTAGTGCAGTGAATACTCCTTTTGAAAACTAAGCATTGCATACATCTCACAAGTGGAGATATGAGGATTTATGTGGTGCATACTATGGACTCACTTGATTTCCGTCACCGTATGATCATCAGTGCGAGGGGTGATGCTTCGATAAGACTTGTCTCTAATAAAGTCTCTGGCTCCGCTAGAGCGTTTGTTCAAACACATGAGCGATGTCTCTGAAATGTGATGCTTTCTGCAAATAAAATTGATAGAGCAACAAATACGATAGAATTTAACGGAGTAATATCTGACGTAAATAGTGTGAGGAAAATATCGATGGGAATGTGATATACTGTTAATGGTGATTGAATTTCCTTTCATTAGATTTTTGTGGTAAAACTTTTCTACGGATTCAATCGCTTTTTCTATACCGGAGGTCTCGCAGCTATTGTAAAGTTACAATACAAACTATAGGTATGCCTGTAACTATTATATCGATAGATTGTAGATGGAAGTAGGAGCTTACTATGAAAGATATTATTGGAGAATTAAATAAATACCCGGAGGGATATTGGGATTTTAAAGGAAAAATTAAAAAAGGGATACATAATATAGGAAAGTATCCTGCTACAATGGTTCCGGATATGCAATATGAGTTATTGAATATAATTGTAAAACAAATTAAAGATAATAACATTAAATTATTAGACCCATTCTGTGGTTCGGGAACCACTTTAGTAATTGCGCAAGATTTAGGGATTGATTCAACAGGCATAGATATCAATCCTTATGCAACTTTATTATCATATGTAAAAACGAATGTATATAATCGTGAGAAGATGTTATCTACAATTGCTAAAATAGAAAATAATTTAAATCAAGAGCAAAATTTTAAAGAGCATTACTTTTATAACATAGAAAAGTGGTTTAGAAAAGACATAATTCAGTCATTGAGTAAAATTAGACAATGGATCATTGCTGAGGAAGATGTAAGTATTAGAAAGTTTTTTTGGATTTGTTTATCGGAAACAATATTTAAATTTAGCAATGACAGAACAAGTACTTTTAAATTACATATTTTACCTGAAGAAAAAATAAATCTTATACAGGATGATTGTATTGGATTTTTTATTGGTAAAATTAAAGAAAATGCTAGTTTATTAAATTATGAAGAAAAAAACAGAGTGAAAATTATTTATGGTGATTGTTGTGAAGTTATGCAACATAAGCTAAATGAGAAGTTTAAAATTATCTGCACATCTCCTCCGTATGGTGATAATTCTACAACGGTCACATATGGTCAAGCCTCAATTTTATCCCTGAAATGGATCGATAATAAAGATTTGTCGTGTGAACCATCTGTTGTAGAAACATATTCCACAATAGATAAAATTAGCATTGGTGGAGAAAAAAGGGAAGCTTGTAATACAAAGGACATACAATTAATTAATGAATATTTAAATGAAATATCTGCAGATAAGAGGGGTAAAGTAATTAATTTTTTTGAAGATTATTATATTGCATTGAAATCCATGGAAAGTTGCTTAGCAAAAGATGGATATTTAATAATGACAGTAGGTAATCGAAGCGTAGATGCAATTATGCAACCGTTAGATAATATAACGATAGAAATAGCGGATAAATTGGGATTACAAATAGTTTCTAAGTTTAATAGAAATATATTATATAAAAAAACACCACTTACACTTTCTCCTGCAAAAAATGAAAAAATCGTAAAATCCATATCCGAAGAAACAATTTTAATATTCACAAAGTAGGAGGTAATAATGAGTGAAATAGTTAAGTCATTAAAAGTAGATGCAAGATTGATCTCTCAGCTTGGTGAGGCTTTGATTGATAGTAATAAAATGGCATTGATGGAGTTGATAAAAAATTCTTCAGATGCAGATGCAACTATTTGTAAAATTAATATTGAGACATCTTTTGAAAACAAACAAGGAAAAGGAAAAATAACAATAGAAGATAATGGAAATGGAATGAATGATTATATAATAGAAAACGCATTTCTTAAAATAGCTACATCATTTAAAAATAATTATCAAAAAATTTCTCCAAAATTTGGAAGAATAGCACAGGGGAACAAGGGGATTGGACGATTATCGCTAAATAAACTAGGTAAATATGTAAAAGTTACAACAAAGTTGGATACAGATTTTTTATTAGAAAATTATAGGTCATTGAACCTAAATGAAAGTTATGGTAATAACATCATAGATGATATTCTTAATGATAATTGTAATAAATATTACAGTTTTGAAATAAATTGGGAAGATTTTAATTCTGAAAATGTATCAATAGATGATGTGAGTATTACTATTAAACATGAGGATTGTAATGATGGTATTAAGTTTAATGGTGAAAGTCATGGAACTAAAATAGAAATTTTCGGTATAAAAGATATTGAATATTGGAATGATAACAATGTTGTGGAATTAATAAAAGATGAGATTAATCAGCTATTTAATCCATTTATTGAAAAAGAGTCTAGTTTTTTAGTGAAAGTTAAGGTGGGTAGTCAGCCTATTTTTACTAATGATATTTTAAATGAAGAGAGAATAAGGAAAACCTCATTCTCATATGCAATGTTTGAATTTTCCTCAGAGCAAAAAAAAATAAATGTAAAGCTAAAGAGAAATAAGCATTATGTAAAAAAAGAAATTGATAGATTAGTCAAAATAATGGATAATTTTAATTTTACTGTTAATGAGAAGGTTGATTATGACAAACAGTATGAATTATATAGTGATGCTTCTGCGAAAATTGATTTGTGCAACTTTCAGAAACTTAAAGATACAATAGCTAATTATCAGTGTGATACTTCTGGATTCAATTTGTATGGTGAAGATAAGATATTTTTGCCGGGAGATTTTAAAGGTGAAATTTTTGCATATGATTTCAGTGCGAGTAAGGATACAGCTGAAATAAAAAAATATGTTGAAAATTATATGGGTGTAAAAGTTTATCGAAATAACTTTAGAATACTTCCTTATGGAAGCATTGATAATGACTGGCTAGATATGTCTGGATATAATACTAGAGTTAAATCTATCATATACAAAAAACATACAACAATGGGATATGTGAAAGTCGATGGATTGGAGAATCTTGACAAGATAAAAGAAATGACAAATAGACAAGGAATTCAATTGGACAATTATGGTGAAAATTTTATTTTATTGATGAAAAATGTGATATATAGAATCATCGCTAAGATGGAGAAAGATTTTAATGATAGTCTTAGCTATCCGCAAGAAAAGATTCTAAGAGAAAAGCAATCAGGAGAAATAGTAGAAATTTCAGGTATTATATTTAAAAAGAACTACGATCCTCAAAATGAATCCAAGAACAAGATAGCTGAAATAAAAAAAGATCTTGAAGAAGATAGTTTTGAAAATGAAAAATTGTTGGCGAAAATTGATAGTTTAAATAAAAGTATAGACGACGTAAATGAATATAACTTAAAAAAAGAGAATTTAATTAATAAAGAATATAAATATATAAATGAGCTAAATCCTATTATTGGTAGTGCGATAATAGCACAGTCACTGGCACATGAAATAAAAAGACTATCTAATCAAATAGAAATATCTGCTAAAACTATCAGACCATTATGTGATAAAGCTGTTTATGATGAATTGGATTTAATATCTATAAACTGTTATTATCTTTCAAGATATGCATCAGTATTAGATGTTAATTCTAGGTCTAGACGTAGAAAGTATGAAACATTTTCAATAAAAGAATATTTAAACTCACTATTGCTAGATAGTCCAATTTTTTATTACAAAGGTAATAATTATAAATATAAAATTCTTGGTGAAGATTTTCAAATAAGAGGAATAAAGTCTAATATTAAAATAATAGTGGAAAATATGATATTAAATTCACTGTATTGGTTGGAATATTTTAATATTGATAATCCAGTCATTAATTTTGAATTGGTTCTTAATGCAAGAAAGATGATAATATACGATAATGGCAGAGGTATTGACAAAAATATATCTGATAGGTTATTCGAACCCTTTATCTCCAATAAACCCGAAAATGAAGGACGTGGTATGGGATTATATATTGTTTCAGAGTTATTGAAAGATTTTGGGGCAATTATCTCGTTGGAGGATGCGCTTAATGATTATGGAAACAAGTACAAATTTGTTATTGAGTTTTTGGAGGATTGATGGAATGACTAATTTCTTTAATAAAAATGATTTAATAATCGTTATAGATGATGATATATGTCCTAATGATAAAGAGAAAGTTAAATTTACGGATTTACCAGAGAATATTATTAAATTAGTTGCAGATAAGTTAGAGTTAGTTGAAGATGAATATAAAGAATATTCACTCAGCGTTATTGATGAAAAGTTTGAATCTTTAGGGAAAAAACTAGATGATTTTATAAAATATAATATTCCAAAAGAATTTGAAGAAGCTGTTTTGATTAAATATCATCCATTTGATATATCTAAAGATACTATAGCTGACAGAGTAAAAGAATCAGGAGCAAAGAGAAATTTTATAATATTGGATAAGTTTTTAGAAAAAAATGAAAAAATGGGTTTATTAAAACAATGTTTGTCAGAATTAAGTGAGATTATTTCTGAATTTTACATAGGAATTGTTTTTTATTCATCCCATCCTAATTCAATAAAATCCTTGGAAGAAGCAAAGGATTTTTTAAATAGTATTGGGTTAACAAAAGAGCAAATTGAAAAACTATCAATGTATGTTAATTTTGTGGATAAAAATTCAACAGATAAACTAATGAGCTTTGAAACAGCATTTAGAAAATCACAAAATTATAATTTGACATCTTTGTATTCCGAAAGTTATTCTCAAACAATTCAGGAATTAAAAGAAAAAATATGGGATATCAATAATAATGAGGCTTTGATTCATTATGATTATTTAATGGAAGGAATGCAATTGGATGATATTTTTTATGAAATATATCAAAGTAGATTTAACAAAATATACAATGAAAAGTGTTTTGCAAAGTATGAAGAATATATTAATCCTGTAAGAAAAGCAATACAAATATATGAATCAGATAAAAGTTTTGACAGAGAAGAAATTAGAAAAAGAATTTTTATTTCAAGAAGTGTAAAGGAACTAAATAATTTGTTAAAACAAGAAACTTATTTGTATAAATGCAAAAAAAGTGATGATATTAGGTTTGGAGATATACTTAAACTGAAGAATTCTTACTATATGGTTGTTACACAAGATTGTGATTTATCTATAAGACTAGCAGAAAAGAGGAAAAATGACTGTATTAATTTGATAAAAGTTAAATATTTAGATAATAACCTAAAAAATATTCAGATTACTAGTAAACTAGAAGGTATATATAAGAATACTTATGCGAAACAAGGGAATGATTCTTATATTTCGAATATTAAAGAAATCATATTTGATAATATGGAACCATTTGACAAATTGAATATTGATAAAACTAAAATAGAAAACATTCTTAATACCGATAGAGCAGATCAAGAAGATTTACCATTGTTAAATAAAAGTATTGAATTAAGCTCAGATAATAAATTTTACTTGATAGAAGATATCTTCATATATTGCATACTTTTAAATTGTCAGGATAGCGGTAGGATAGAAATTACAAAAGAAAGCATTGAAAAATCAAAAGAAATAAGAGTAGCTACAAAAAATTATATTAAAGAAAGATTTGATAAACTTATAATAAAATACTCTAAATTACAAGATAAGTCTTTAAAAGAAATCTCAGATAAAAACCTCATCTCAGATTTACTACCAATAAAGTTTAGTTTTGATGAAGAAAACAAACTCATTGGTTTATTTGTTGACAAAGATAAAATTCTTAGGGTAGGACATCTTGACTATATAAAGGCATATGATATATTCAAAGAGTTTATGAGTAAGTACTCACGTTTTTCTTATAATAGCCCGCCATTAATATAATGACCCAAATTTATCCATGCTTGCAATATGCCTGCATAAAATCGGATAAACAGAAATAAAATGGAGAATAGGGCTAAAACAGATAAGAATAACCTTGATTTGATGCTATTTTTACAAAATGATATCGATAGACATATCGAGTTTGAATGATGGACACACAGAAAGCACGCTCCGAAAGGAGCGTGCTTTCTGTGTGTCCGCTGCCAAGACCGCCAGCGATTAGAGCACGAAGTGCGAAGGCGAGGTGTTGCGGTCTACGGCGTGTCCGTAGTTAGACAGTGTCATCCGCCAGGATTTCCCAAGAGCTGAACCGAAGGCGAAAGCGATTGGAAGAAATCTACGGCGTGTTTAGTTTGCAACAGTTCCTATGAAGAAGGATATACTTTTTGATTGTAGATCCTCCACCAAGACTGCTCACGAAACGAGCACAGGGTGCGAAGTTGAATTGATTTCTTATAAGAACTATAGTTATTGGATTAAGTGCATATTTATGATAAATTATTTATATGTTGATTTAATATGCACTTAACAAACGAAAAGCCTTCCATTATTTTGACCCTTACGGAAAATAGATAATGGTATATTTGAAGTTATGGAAGAGGTGTAAAATATGGGATTTTGGATATTTATGTTCATCATCACATTATTAATACCTGCTGCGTTATTATTAACTTGGTATTTATGCCCGAAGCTCAAAACGATTCATAATACAAGTGGATATAGAACGAAGCAGTCTATGAAAAATCAAGATACATGGGATTTTGCGCAAAAACATTGTGCAAAAATATCGCTATATATGTTTTTTCCTTCGCTAATATTGGCAATTGCAATTATGCCTAGAGTTATTAATATGTCAGTGGATAGGATAGGTTGGATAGGACTTGGTATTACAATAATTCAAATGATAAGTTTTGTTGTAATTATTATATCTACTGAAAAATCTTTAAAGAATACCTTTGATGAAAGTGGAAACAGAGTGTAAAGAACTACCTATTTACAGTGAGAGATAAATCCCAGTTTCGTTTAAAATATCGAACAGTATAAAAGACAAAGCACATGACTTTAAGATAATAAAATAGGACATCAAAGTTTTTAGGGTCTGGGTTTATGGTCTTACGGAAAATGTTCACAGAAGCCTTCCAGCATTTTGGGTGGTCTTTTGTAGAAAAGTAGAGATATAGAAAAAAGGATTTTAGGAGGTACAGCATGCTAACGATAAGTGATATTCTGAATGACAACTTTGAGTGGGATGGAGTCATAATTGATGATGATGAATTTGAGGAATTAAGTACAGAGCTTATTATTGATTTTCTTAAGAAAAATACTCCGAAAGAAAGACAGTTACTAACAATAAGTTGGAACTTCGATAATTCTAAAAAAGTAATCCAGTGGATCGTTGAACAGCCGGATACTGACAGAGGCACGATCCTTTATTTGTACTGGTACATGTCCCCTGTTTTTTACAAAGAAAACTGTGCAGACAGAAAAGAATGCGAAGAAGAATATTCATGGGGTCTAGAAGATTATGATATTATAAATACCATTGAGACAAACTATCTTTCAGATTTCTATAATGCACAAATTTATGCATTTAATCCTACTAACGATTTATATTCTGATGGATATGATTGGACAAAAGAATACGACGAAAGTAAAGCAAAAGTAAAGATACCTGATGTAATGTTTAAGGCATTAGAAGGTGAAATTCTTGAAAATCCAGGTTGGGATGAAGGAATTCCAACTGATCTTTCTGAAATTATGGACAAACTTTACAGCGCTATGGATGAATAGAATAATTCCAATTTATCTAGCTCATTCGAAATATGCTTACAGAAGCCTTCCATCATTTTTGTGGGAGGCTTTTAGGTAATAGTGGATGATATATAAGTAGCTGTAGAGGAATAAAAGCAAACCTTGGAGTAAACTTCAAATACAAATAATATATTAAAGCTCAAGTGAGGGATTATGGATACGTATAAAATTGCACATTTTGGAACTTTTGATGCATCTCAGTTGGACTTGGAAATAATAGCA
>ERZ773083.456-NODE-456-length-33705-cov-40.260267_pt1 | contig 33705 bp, 30 predicted proteins | sample MGYA00511465_ERZ773083 | MGnify/ENA primary metagenome ERZ773083 (study PRJEB29015, sample SAMEA2738001) | human oral metagenome | biome: human oral; feature: human-associated habitat; material: dental | place: China | collected 2060 ... | reverse complement strand
GCACCTGACTGTTAATCAGGCTGTCGCAGGTTCGAATCCTGCTCGAGGAGCCATTTTGGATAAGCCCCTGGGGTGATTGGGGTATAGCCAAGTCGGTTAAGGCACGGGACTTTGACTCCCGCATTCGTTGGTTCGAATCCAACTACCCCAGCCAATATAGTTTTTGTGTTCATCGAGGGTTTCGCATTTGCGAGGGACTACCTTAACGCACACGAACATGCGGTTCACTAGCTCAGTTGGCAGAGCACCTGACTTTTAATCAGGGTGTCCCGGGTTCGAATCCCGGGTGAGCCACCACTTGATTATGGCGCCATCGTCAAGCGGTTAAGACACCGCCCTTTCACGGCGGGTTCATGGGTTCGAATCCCATTGGCGTCACCAATATGACTCACTAGCTCAACTGGCAGAGCAACTGACTCTTAATCAGTAGGTTCACGGTTCGATTCCGTGGTGGGTCACCATTTTTATGGCCCGGTAGTTTAGTTGGTTAGAATGCCGCCCTGTCACGGCGGAGGTCAGGGGTTCAAGTCCCCTTCGGGTCGCCATTTGCTTATAGCGCACATGCGTTATTATATAGGTTGCCTCTGTAGCTCAGTCGGTAGAGCAGGGGACTGAAAATCCCCGTGTCAGTGGTTCGATTCCGCTCGGAGGCACCACTTTTGTTTGAAAATCCGAGAGATCAAGCTTAAAAGTGCGATCTTCGGTGCTTTTCTTACAAGAGCGCATACAAGATTCATGCGTTGGATGCTTGTATAGCTGGCCTATATCAAGCTGGCGTAGCTCAATTGGCAGAGCAGCTGACTTGTAATCAGCAGGTTGGAGGTTCAAGTCCTCTCGCCAGCTCCATTTTTAGGATTGCTGCGGGTGTAGCTCAATGGTAGAGCTCCAGCCTTCCAAGCTGATCACGTGGGTTCGATTCCCATCACCCGCTCCATATTGTATGCATTTTCGATTTGCCGGGGTGGCGAAACTGGCATACGCAACGGACTTAAAATCCGTCGGCTGGAAACAGTCTTACCGGTTCGATTCCGGTCCTCGGCACCAATCATATAACGTTTTGCGGTCGTGGCGGAATGGCAGACGCGCTAGCTTCAGGCGCTAGTGATGGCAACATCATGGAGGTTCAAGTCCTCTCGACCGCACCAACATGCGGTTGTGGCGGAATTGGCAGACGCGCTACTTTGAGGGGGTAGTGTTCACAAGACGTATGGGTTCAAGTCCCATCAACCGCACCACTTGACAAAGGCAGGACTTACCTGTTCATATAATATCATATTGATATGCGGTCGTGGCGGAATTGGCAGACGCGCTACTTTGAGGGGGTAGTGTTCACAAGACGTATGGGTTCAAGTCCCATCGACCGCACCATTTCAAACATACAGCTCGGCAATGCCGGGCTTTTTCAGTTTTAAAAGTTGTTTTTCAAGCAGGGCTTGTGTATAATGATGCAAGAAAACAGGGTTTGGCGGGAGGTTTCTTTATGGCGACGATTGGATTTATTGGCGGCGGACAGATGGCAGAGGCAATGATTGCCGCGCTTGTGCGCACGGGGTATAATGCAAAAGAGATTTTTGTCTCAGATCATAAGCAAGAGCGAGCCGCAGAACTTCACGCGCACTATGGTGTGCAGGCTTCTATTGGAGCGGAAGCCTTTTTGGGAAATATTGACACACTGATTCTTGCCGTGAAGCCGCAGGCCGCGTTCCTTGCCATGGAAGAAACACATGTGAAACTTTCCACAGGCGCATTGATTCTTTCGATTGTTGCGGGGCTGCCACTTAAGGCACTAGAAGATGTCTATACAGGTCATCCCTGCATTCGCGTCATGACAAATACGCCGCTTGCGGTCGGCGAGGGGATGAGTGCCTATGTGACAGGCGCACAGGTCGGAAATAAAGAACGTGAGACAGCGGAGAAATTCCTCGGTGCTGCGGGACGTGTGGTTTGCGTGCATGAATCTGCACTGGATGCAGTAACAGGCCTTTCGGGAAGCGGTCCGGCCTATGCATGTCTTATCTTGGACGCTCTCGCAGATGGGGGCGTTGCCGCAGGCTTGAAGCGAAGCGATGCCGTTTTGCTTGCGGCGCAGACGCTGAAGGGGACGGCAGAAATGGTACTTCAAACCAGCAAGCCTCCCAAAGTGCTTGCGGATGCAGTAACGAGTCCCGCGGGGACGACGGCGGCAGGGCTGCGCATTTTGGAAGAGCACGCGGTTCGCAGTGCAATGATCGAAGCCGTTTGTGCTGCCAGTGCACGGTCAAAAGAATTGGGAAAGGCATAGGCAAGATGGATGTAAGAGCTCGTTTGAGGCAAGCGCGCCGCATCGTGGTCAAGGTGGGGTCGAGTACACTGACGCATGAGATGGGAGCCTTGGACCTTCGCCGTATTGACCATTTATTGCGTGAGATTGTCGATCTGATGAATGAGGGAAAGGAAATCGTCTTAGTCTCCTCGGGCGCAATCGCCGCAGGGATGGGGCGGCTGGGATTAAGGGAAAAGCCCCAGGAGATAGCGAAGAAGCAGGCACTTGCCGCTATCGGGCAAGGTATTCTCATGCATATCTACGAGAAGTTCTTTGCCGAGTATGGACGCACGATGGGACAGGTACTCCTGACGAAGGAGAATGCTGCGCAGCACAAACAATATCACAATTCACGTGCAGCACTCCTTGCTATGCTTGAGATGGGCACGGTGCCTGTTGTAAATGAGAACGATGTTGTGTCGGTGGACGAAATTAAGATAGGCGACAATGACAATCTTTCTGCTGTTGTGGCTGCGCTGGTTGATGCGGATGCACTCATCATTCTTACGGATATCGAAGGGCTCTATACGGCAAATCCTGCAGCGTATCCAGAGGCTAAGCTCATAGATATCGTAGAAGAGGTGACGCCGGATGTCATCTCACGTGCGGGTGGTGCAGGTACAAAGTGCGGTACCGGCGGCATGATGACGAAGATTGAAGCGGCGCAGATTGCCATGAACGCAGGTACGACGATGGTCATTGCTGCGGGCGCCAGAGAGGAAGTTCTTCATACCGTACTTGCGGGAAAGCGCATAGGAACTATTTTTCCCGCGAAGGCACAGCATCTTCACGTTCGGAAAAATTGGCTTGCCTTCGGGCGTCGACTGCGCGGTGATATCCTTGTCGATGCCGGATGTGTGGATGCCTTGAAGCATGGCTCCAGTCTGCTGGCTGCAGGTGTCACTGCCGTTGAAGGTAAATTTCTCGCAGGCGATACGGTGCGCGTGCTGGATGCAGCGGGCTGTGAAATTGCGCGCGGCATCGCTGCTATGGATGCCGATGTTGCCCAGCGCGTCCGTGGGCATCGTACAGAAAACTTTTCAGCGTTTGTTGAGGGAAGTATCCCGGATGAGGTCATCCATCGTGATAACTTGGTCTTAATGGTGTAACAGCGGTTAGGAGGAAACTCATATGCGCATAGAAGAAGAGATACGCGCGCAGGCAGAAACAGCAAAACATGCGGCAAAGATTCTTTCCCATCTGGGAACGGCGGAAAAAGATCGAGCGCTGCATAGCATGGCACAGGCGCTTGAAGCGCATCGTGCGGATATCTTGACGGCGAATGCTGCAGATTATGAGAAAGCACAGAAAAGTGGCATGAAACAGGCGATGTTGGATCGGCTGCTGCTTAACGAAGACCGCATTCATCAGATGGCAGATGGTCTTCGGCAGGCCGCTCGCCTGCCGGATCCGACGGCTTCCGGAGATTGGCAGTCTGTGCGGCCGAATGGGATTGAAATTCGCCGCGTCCGCGTGCCTATCGGCGTCATAGGCATCATCTACGAAGCACGCCCGAATGTCACTGCGGATGCCGCAGGGCTTTGTCTAAAGGCGGGAAATGCCGTTCTTCTGCGCGGCGGTTCAGAAGCAATTGCGTCCAATAAGGTCATTGCAGATATCCTGCGGGGCGCGGCAGCAGCGGCGGGCATTCCCGCAGGGACGATTCAGTTCATCGAGACGACGGATCGCGCGGCAGTCGATGTCATGCTTCATCTGACAGGACTCTTAGATGTCGTCATTCCACGCGGCGGCGCAGGGCTGATTCAGCATGTGGTTCAGCACAGCTGCATTCCTGTGATTGAGACGGGGACAGGCGTTTGCCATACCTTTGTCGATGCGAGTGCAGATCTTGATATGGCGCAGAATATTGCAGTAAACGCCAAGGCGAATCGGTGCAGCGTTTGCAATGCGATGGAGACGCTGCTCGTCCATAAAGATATCGCTAAATCCTTTTTGCCGCAGGTGGCAAAAGCGATGGCGGTAGCAGGGGTCGAGCTGCGCGGCTGCGAAAAGTCCCGTGCGATTGTTCCTTCTATGAAAGAAGCACAGAAGGAAGACTGGTGTACGGAATACGGCGATATGATTCTCTCCGTTCGTGTCGTATCGGATCTCGATGCTGCGATGGAGCACATTGATCGATATGGAACGGGACATTCCGAATGCATTGTCACGTGCGATATAAAAAATGCGCATCGCTTTCAGCGGGAAGTGGACGCAGCGGTGGTTTATGTCAATGCGTCCACGCGCTTTACGGACGGCAGTGAATTCGGCTTTGGCGCAGAGATTGGCATTTCGACGCAGAAGCTTCATGCGCGCGGTCCTATGGGATTGCAGGCGCTTACCAGTAGGAAATATCTGATCTACGGCGAAGGACAGATTCGGGATTAATAAAAAACACCTTGCGTTCCTTTATGGGGTAGGCAAGGTGTTTTTCATTTCTGTGTAATTCTTCAAACGTGTCACAAGAAATAACATAAATATTCAAAAAACTCTTTACTTTTCCCTTCTCCTATGATATAGTAAAGGTGGGTCAAGGAATAAGGGGTTCGTGATACAGTCGCTGTCGTGAAGTTCTTCAACATAGACTAGGTGAGAGGGGGAGAGTCCGATGGGCTAGGTACAGCGCCCAATTGGCAAATCTATGAGAGATGATACGATGAATATCGTGACAAAATAACCGCTGAAGGTGACGAGAAAGCCTAAGCGGTTATTTTTGTGTCCGATGTTATCGCTAACATTTTGGCTGGTTCCATGTCGTTAAATATGACGGGCGAGGTAGTTTCTCTGAATCACTAAGGCGAGGAGCAGGAGAATGACGCCGGACAGTGTAAAGACGAACGGCATGCCGAGAAAGGTGGCGACCAGTCCGCCTAAAATAGGACCTGCCATAGAGCCTACTTGCTGCGCGGCAAAGAGAAGCCCGAAGATTCGTCCCTTGCAGGAAGGCGGCGTATTTTTGGCAAGTGTGGCATTGATGGAGGGATGAATGGCGCAGAAAAAGAGGCCTCCGATAAATTGCAGGGCTGCGAAGAGATACAAATTGTGCGGAATACCCTGGAGGATCATCGTGATTCCTGCCCCGGTCATGCCGAGTATCATGGAGAGGTAAAAGCCGCGCTTTTGCCCAAAGCTGCCCCAAAACGGCGCGGCAAGTGCTCCGGCAATGCCGCCGAGTGAAAAGACAAGTCCTGCGATAAAGACGATGTTTGGGATGGTGCCGGCAAGGTCAGCGATATACGTTGTAATAACGGGCTGAAGGATTAGGATGACCATTTGCACGAGCGTGCCTGTGAGGAGCATCGTGCGGATGAGCGGTATCTTCCAAAGGCGGATCTTCTCCTTTGGCACAGTCTCTGTTACCGTCGGTGTGGGCGGCTCCTTGATGACGATTAAAAAGACGAGGAAATTTAAAAATAGAGCGGCGGAAGCAAGGAAGAAAGAATAACGCATGCCGACGATTTCGGCAAGAATGCCGCCTAAGAGCGGCCCTACCACGCCGCCAGCGGTGAGGACACCCTGCATGACGCCGAGACAGAAGCCGAGTTTTTCGGGCGGTGCGTAAAGCGTCATGATGGCGAGATCCATCGGCCAAAGCCCCGAGGCAAAGCCTTGAAAGAGACGCATCAGCGTCAGCTGTTCCGGGCTCTGTACGATGCCGCCGAGAAAGTAACTGATAGACAGCAGAAAACTGGCACGCAGTGCCATCGTGCGCTTGCCGCGGGTATCTGCCATCTTCCCCCAGATGGGCGCCATGATGGCGGATATGAGAAAGCTGGCAGAAAAGACGATGCCGGACCACAGGTGAACGGAATTTTCGGTGACGCCGAGTTCTCTCGTCAGATACATGGGCAGAAAGGGAATGAGCATGGTGTAGCTCGCGGACATGAAGAGTATGTTGATGGTAAGTATGGCAAGAACGATTTTCCAGTGCAAGAGCAGCCTCCTGATTGTGATGTGTCGGCAGAAATACCAAGGGGTATTGTAGCACTAGCGGACAGATTTTGCACGGATTTTGAACTAGGTTCTATTATAAATGCTTGCGTAACAAGGCGTTTGCGTGGAGCACGCATATCCTAGACTTAAAGAAACTATGCGTAGGAATCTTCCCGTTTACTGGCACTGGTGACAACCGGTAACATAAGAAAGGAAAAGCTGCTATGGAGATGCTGGAAGCTCTATTAGATTTCCTCTTTCCGCCGCGCTGCCCCGCCTGCAAAGCGTATGTCGAAAGGCGCGGCATGTGGTGTGACAGCTGTTTGAAAGCGGCAGCAAGATCCTTTTGTCTGCCGCTTTTTGGCTTTTACTCCTCTTACAGTCTCGGTGCGTATGACGGTGTGCTTTCCCGCATGATAAAAGACCTCAAGTATCGTAAAAAGAAATCCGTGCTGCCTTATCTGACATACTTCATCGAGCGTGCGGGTTATATGCCTCCAGAAGATATTGACTTTGCCGTTCCTGTGCCGCTTCATGTGGATAAGGAGCGGCAGCGTGGCTTTAATCAGGCAGAAGAAATCTTTCGTCCTTGGCTGGCAGTGCATGGTGTTCCGCTGCAGCGCGTGCTTCAAAGAAAGTATGCGACAAAGCCGATGTATGGGCTTAAAGGACGAGAGCGCGCGGAAAACCTCAGAGATGCATTTTCATTGACGGGCGGCGCGTGTATACAGGGAAAAAATATCCTCCTTATCGATGACATTTTTACGACCGGTGCGACGGCAAGGGCTTGCAGAAGGGTACTTGAAACAGCCGGTGCAGGTAGAGTCGCACTGCTCGTCCTTGCCAGCAATGCCGATAAATACACATTGTAACTTTATATACTTTCCGATATAATAAAAGGAAATAACTTTGTATTTGAAGGAGGATTCCCTTTGCAGATCACAGGAGCGCAGGCAGTTCTCGAAAGCCTGAAAAAAGAGGGTGTTGACGTCGTGTTCGGTTATCCGGGCGGCGCAGTGCTGTCGCTTTACGATGCCGTTTATAAGATGAAGTTTCCGCACATTCTGACGCGCCATGAGCAGGGCGCCGTACATGCAGCGGACGGCTATGCGCGTGCAACGGGTAAGGTCGGCGTTGTCTTTGCGACCTCAGGCCCTGGTGCGACGAATCTTACGACGGGAATTGCAACGGCGCTGACTGATTCGGTGCCGCTCGTCTGCATTACAGGACAGGTGGCGAATCCGTACATCGGGAAGGATGCTTTCCAAGAGGCGGATGTCGTCGGCATCACGACGCCGATCACGAAGCATAATTACCTGGTGAAAAATGCAGAAGAGCTGCCGCGCATTCTGAAGGAAGCATTTTTCATCGCGCGCACAGGGCGGCAGGGACCAGTTGTCGTCGACATAGCGAAGGATGTCTTTGACACGAAGATCGATTACCGCTATCCTCAAGAAGTGCATCTTCGCGGTTATTCTGGCATCTATACGGGGGATGAAACAGAAATCGATGCTGTTGCTGCTGCACTAAAGAAGGCAAAGAAGCCCCTGCTCTTTGCCGGTGGCGGCATCGTTGCGTCAAATACCGCGCCGTTTGTTCGAAAAATCGTAGAGAAGCTGGGCATTCCAACGACGACGACGCTGCTCGGTCTCGGTGTCTGTCCGGCAGATGATCCCAGCTTCCTGTCCTTTGCCGGCATGCACGGTTCCTATGCGTCGAATATGGCGATTCAGGCATGCGATCTCCTCCTCTGCGTCGGCATGCGTTTCAGCGACCGCGTGACGGGAAAAGTTTCGGCGTTCGCCCCGCATGCAAAGGTGGTGCATTTCGAGCTGGATCCGGCAGAGGTCAATAAAAACGTCAAGGCGGATCTCCGCGTCCTCGGCGATCTCCGCTGGTCACTGCCGCACCTCCTAGAGAAACTTGAGGCAGAGACCGAAGATTTTAAGGCGCGTTATGCGGATTGGCTCGCACAGGTCGAGGCAATGAAGCAGGCCGTCCCCTTTGGCTGGAAAGAAGAAGGCGCGGCGATAAAGCCGGGAGCGCTCATCACGAAGATTTCCGCACTTGTCGGCAGGGATGCCATCGCAGTGACGGATGTCGGTCAGCATCAGATGTGGGCGGCACAGTTCTTCAAGGTATATGAACCGCGTCACTTCCTGACTTCGGGCGGTCAGGGAACGATGGGCTACGGTCTTCCTGCAGCAATGGGTGCCAAGCTGGGAAAGCCCCAAAACAAGGTTATCCTCTTTACGGGCGACGGCAGCATCATGATGAACTGTCAGGAGTTTGCGACAATTGCTGACAACGACATCGACGTCAAGGTCGTCATCCTCCACAATCACATTCTCGGCATGGTCGGGCAGTGGCAGCGCCTCTTTTATAATCACCATTATTCACAGTCGGAACTCAAAGGCAAGACAGACTTTGTCAAGCTCGCCGAAGCGATGGGCGTCAAGGGATATCGTCTGACGACGAAAGAGGAGCTCGACACACGTCTGCCGCAGATTCTAGCGGAAGAAGGGCCTTGTGTCATCGACTGCCTGATTCCGGAGGAGGAAGATGTTCTTCCCATGGTGCCGGGCGGAAAGCGTCTTGATCAGATGGTCTTAGGAGGGCTGAAGAAATGATTCAAAAATATCTCCTCGCGGTTCTTGTCGATAACAAGCCGGGTGTCCTGACGCATGTTTCAGGGCTTATCAGCCGCCGTGCCTTCAACATCGAGAGCATCTCTGCCGGCTATACGGAAGATGAAGATGTCACGCGCATCAACATCGTCGTCTCGGTTGCATCGGAAAATGAGCTTGACCAGGTCGTCAGTCAGCTAGGCAAACTCATCGATGTCATCAAGATCGTCAACCTCAGCAAGGTGCCCGCCATTGAGCGTGAACTCGTACTGATCAAGGTCGCTGCGACCAAAGAGACGCGTGCGGGAATCGCGACGGTTGTCGACATTTTCCGTGCCAACATCGTCGATGTGCATCCAGAGGATCTCGTCATCGAGCTTACGGGAACAGAGAGCAAGATTGACAGCTTCTGTCAGGTGCTGGAAGGATACGGTATCATCGAGATTGCCCGCACAGGTGCCATTGCTCTTTCCCGCGGCCCGATTCCTGTCAAGCAGATGTAAGGTAATATATCGTCTGGGTCTTTCGTCCACGTTTTTGCTGCCATACGGCGAAGAATCTATATTGACAAAATATTGACGCGCCCTTATAATGAAGCCTAGTTAAAAGTAGTGTCCAGGCGGATGGCAGATACGGTTTTGTTGCTGGCGTTTGGATGCAAGATCTGTACCTGAGGAGGAAATATCATGTTCCAGAAAACCGATTTTTGGATTGGCCTTGCAGTTGGTGCCGTTGCAGGTATCTTCGGCTATCGTTTCATGCAGGAGCGTGAGCAGCAGCTCGCAACGCTTCAGCCGGCGGCTCCGGCAGGTGAGATTCCGGTGGCAGAGCTTCAGCGCCAGAAGGAAGAGCTCGAGGACCTCATCGCAGCCCAGGAAGCAAAGAAGAACTGAATTTGCACACAGGGGACTGCCATAAGGCAGTCCTTTTTTTAGAGGTATGGATTGAGAATGAATTTATTTGATACGCTTTCCATTCCAACCTCGAAGCTTGATCTCTTTGTGCGCTCCGTTGAAATTGGTTCGTACATGCCAGGCCGCGTCCGTCTTTACAGCAAGAAGATGATTGGAAACACCGCGCTGGAGCGTGAAGTCGAGGAACGACTGACGGCCTTTGCCGAGATCGATTCCGTCAAGACGAGTGCGGTGTCCGGTTCCATCCTCATCACGTATGAGCCGGAGCGCCTTCGCCAAAATGCTGAGCTTCGAAAGGTTGAAGAATACATCATGCGTCATGCAAAAAAATAAGGAGGAAGGTCATGTCATATTTATCCGGTTTCATGATGGGCGCCGCCATTGGCAAGGGCATCCGTCAGTGTTTCAGTGCGCCGGTGTCTCGTAGAGCGGGCATAGTACACACGGCAGCGCCTGCTAAATGTCACGCGCCGGAAAGCCCGCTTGCACTCGTATCGGCTACGCCGGGACGACGCCGGTATCGCATGCAGCCGATGCAAAAAGAACTGGCGTCCTTTATCGAAGAAAAACTAGGGCAGCTTTCTTTTATCAAGAGCGTGACGGTCAACCCTCAGACAGGAAGCATCGTCCTTCTCTATTTGCCCAAAGCAGATGCTAAAGTCGCCGCTTTTATGCGCGAGATGAAGCGCAGATTGTTTTCCGAAAAGCGGGCGGATGTGCCTGACGAATCGCATGCCGGTGCTATGACGCGCAGCATCCGCGGTACGGGACGCGCGTTTTCCGGCTGGATCAAGAAGAACAGCGGCGGCGTGTTTGACTTCAATATGCTCGTCGCCATCGTCTTTGCGGTGCGCGGGTTTCAAAAGTTTATGACGACGCCGGGAGGGCCTACGGGCGCACAGCTTCTCTGGTGGGCACTGTCGCTTATGAGGGGGTGGCGTACAGTATGAGAAATCCAAAATACGGAAGATGTCTCTTTCGCCTGGCGGCAAAGCTGCCGCGTGAGGCACGGGCAAAGCTCGCTGCGCTCTTTCGTTCCTATAGAAATGTCCATGCCGTAACCGTCGGTGAAGATTCCGTGACCATCTGGTATACCGGCGTCCTGCCGGCACGCGAGATTCAGGCACGTCTCATCGAGACGGTCAAACAACTGAAGGAAGAAGCAGTGACGCCGGCAGAGCATCTTGCAGAATATCGCCGCGATGCGATTTTTTCGCTTGCCAGCTTTGCCTCAATGGAGGTTCTGAAGCGTACGTCGCCACAGATGTTTGGCGCGCTGAAGATCGCACGCAGCCTTCTCGTCCTTGCCATTGCACGCAAGTTCATTTCAAACGGCGTCTCCGGCATGGTAAAAGACGGCCGTCCGAATGCCGATACCTTGACGGCGACGGCGGTTATCGCTTCTGTTTTAGCTGGAAAGCCTGAATCGAGCCTTACGCTTCTGGCCATCTCAAACGGTGCAGAGATGCTCACGAGCTATGCCGCAGAGCGTGCGCGCTCACATATCTCAGGACTTCTCTCGCTCGACCAGCGTTATGTCTGGCTCGTTGAGGGCGAGACCGAGCGCAAGGTTCCGATCGAAGACGTCAAGGCAGGCGACATCATCGCCGCACATATGGGCGAAAAGATCGTCATCGACGGTCATGTCATTTCAGGAGATGCTGCCATCAACCAGGCATCCATCACAGGGGAATCAAATCCAGCGATGAAGCACGCGGGTGCAGCGGTTTACGCCGGCACGGTTGTCGAGGCCGGAAATCTCGTCATCAAGGTCGAGAAGGTCGGCAAGGATACGAGCCTTGCACATATCGTCCACCTTGTCGAAGAGGCGCAGACGCGAAAAGCGCCCGTGCAGAATTTTGCTGACCAAATGGCAAACTTCCTCGTGCCGGTCTCCTTCCTCGGGGCTGCCATCGTCTACGGTGCAACGCGCGATTGGCAGCGCGTGCTGAACCTTCTATTTATCGATTTCTCCTGCGGTCTGAAGCTCTCGACGGCAACGGCGATTTCCGCGGCGATTGGAGCGGCGGCAAAGCGTGGTATTCTCGTCAAAGGCGGCAATTATATCGAAGCGCTCGCCGAGACCGATACCGTTGTCCTCGATAAGACAGGAACGCTTACCATCGGCGTGCCGCAGATTTCCTTCGTCCGCACAAAGCAGGGCGTTGCAGAGAAAGAAGCCGTGCTTCTCGCAGCATCGGCAGAAATGCACAGCGTACATCCACTCGCTGTCGCTATTCAGAAATATGTCAAGGAAAAGAAGTGGGAAACGCCGCATCATAAATCCTCAAAAACCATCGTTGCACGCGGCATGCAGGCCGTCGTTCCCGATTTTGAAGGCTTTACGGGCGGTACGGTTCGCGTCGGAAGCATGAAGTTCCTGAATGAGAATGGCATCAAGAATGAAGAAAATCTCGATGCAGGACTCACGGGTAAAAATCTTCTCTACATCGCCCGCGATAAAGAGCTTATCGGCGTCATCGGCATTGAGGATCCGGTTCGCCCGAAGATGAAGAAGACGCTCAACCAGATGCGCCGCTACGGTATCGATGAAATCGTCATGCTGACGGGGGACAGCAAGGCAGTTGCCAAAGAAGTTGCAAATGCGATGGATATCGACTCCTATCATGCGGAGATACTGCCGGAAGATAAGAGCGATTACGTCAACAAGCTCAAGCAGCGCGGCACTGTCATGATGGTCGGCGATGGCATCAACGATGCACCGGCACTCGCCTTTGCCGACGTCGGTATATCGCTTGGCGGACGACAGACGGATATTGCAGCAGAATCTTCTGCCGTTACGATTCACTCCGAAGATCCGTCCCGCCTTATGGAGGCGCTCCAACTCGGCCGTCGAACGATGGGACTTGTGCATCAAAACTTCTTCGCGACGATTCTCGTCAACAGCTCGGCGATGATCCTTGGAGCCTTAGGCATTCTGACGCCGGTGTGGGCAGCCGTCATTCACAATACGGCAACGCTCGCCGTGGTTCTAAACTCCTGCCGCATCCTGACTCCCTCGAAGCGTGGCTTTGCACGGCGTAAAAAGTAAACACGTAGCTTGATTCAATGCGCCGTACTTCCTTACCTTATGGTCGGGGGTACGGTATAATCATTAGATTTATATAAGTAGTGAAGATAAATAAGATAAAATATCGTGGTATACACGGTGTTTTATCTTATTTATTGAGCAATTACTTTGAGAAATGTTTTCTCTTGAGAGGTAGGATTTTATATGGATAGTATGCGACCAATTGAGAAAAATTTCAAGAAACAGGAAAATGAAAAATATCGATCCTTTCTATTTGAGGGAAAGCATAAAATTATTATAGGGGCTCATAGTGAGTTTTCTGTATCGAAAGATCAAATAATAGAAAATTCAGATATATCAATTATATCGGTTGTCCTCATTGGACGATATACATCGGTTGCAAATGATGTTCTATTTGAAACAGAAATTGCTCCTCAATTAACAAAAGCGAATATGCAGCATCAGATTATCATAGGCAATGATGTCCGGATCGGAGATCATGTTATTATCTCTGATGGAGTACGTATCGGAAATGGTGCTATCATAGATGCTGGTGCCGTAGTTACCGAGGATGTTCCACCGTATGCTATTATTATGGGCAATCCAGCGCGTGTAGTAAAGTATCGCTACTCACCGGAGCTCATTAAAGCTTTGCAGAGGATAAAATGGTGGAACTGGTCAGATGATACTGTTGCTAGTCGTGCACAGGAAATGACAGATATCATAAGTTTTGTAACGAAGTATCACCAGCCAGATATTTATATGAAAGGCGGAACTGCAGAAGTCCTTCACGCACGCAAAGATGCTGGGAAGACAATCTATTGTTTTAGCCTGGATAATACCTCAGATATTCCTATTTGGGAGAAAGTCGTCGATGCATATCTTAGAACCTTTACTAAGGCAAGTCATGTTTCTTTGGTGTTAGAAATTCTTCCGGAGTCTATGGATATACTTTCTATACTTGATAAGAAAGTAAGAGATGTTGGTGAAGATGCACCAGAAATTTTAAGATGTAGAGCAAATATAGGAGAAAATTTAGAGCTTATACAGAGTGCAGATATTTATATTGCAAGTGCTCGTCCTAGATGTATGTTTTATATCGATTATGCTGACACTTATGATGTAGAAGTGCGTTCTGGCTTTGATGACGGGAGTAAGATCTTCGCTCCCCAAAAGGGAGATATTCTTCTTACTATTGGTATTCCAACATTTAATCGAGGAAAATACTTGCGTAGATGCCTTGATGCTATTACAGAACAAGCAGGTGATAATCCAGCAGTTGAGATTTTAGTTTCAGATAATTGCTCGACAGACAATACTAAAGATATAGTAGAATTTTATAAGAATAATTATTCTAATGTTCGCTATTTCCGTCAAGAGGAAAATATTGGCGGATCAAATAATTTTAAATTTATTTATACACATGCAAAAGGGCGTTTTGTAGTTGCTATAGGAGATGATGATTATCTCGTACAATCTTATGTTCCAACTGTATTAGCAGTCCTATATCAAGCTCCTGATATTTCTTTACTTTGTGTATTGGCAAGTTCAAGAGGAAATCGTGGGTGGAAACTAGAGGGAATGAGTCAATACATTAAGAATGTTTCTTATTATAGTGCATATATAACCTCTCATATTTACCGCTCAGATTATGTACGAGAGATGCAATTACCAGAAGGACTCCATGTGAAGTTTGTCCCTACATTAGTATATTCACTCGAACTATTAAGAAATCATGTAGATTTTGTAATCCTAGAAACTGCATTGCTTCGTCCAGGGAGTGGTGATTTTGCCCATGTTACTTCGGAGCAGTATGATGCTCAGATGAAAGAAGCTATCGGATATGCAGATTTGGGAACAGTTTTTATTTATGAGCAAATGGAGGTATTAAAATTTTATCAAAAATATGGACTATCTTTGGAAGCTATTGAAAAGTTCAAGTATGATAGTCTTGTTAATATATTACTTGTTTGGTGTAAGTTCGTCTCTGAAAAAACTGTTAAATGGCAGACAAAACAGGTGTTATATTGGTATGATATGTATTATAATGGGGAACCTTATTACTTAGAATATAGAAAAAAATTAGAGGAAATTGTTCAGCTAAATGATGGAAGGGATAATGAAATGCTTGATGATAAAGGTAATAATTTATTATAAATAATATAGATTATATATAGATAGTTACTCACTGTTAATTTGTTATTCGAATTTTATAAGTTATTAAAGGTGTGTGCTTCATAGGCTTTTATGGGAGTCGATATGAATGATATACAATCAATCATGAAAGAATTAGAAACGAGAAAAAATAAGGATTATCAATCTATTCTATTTAAAGGAAAGTATAAAATTATCATAGGAGCACATAGCAAGTTTGCGATATCAAAGGATCAAATAGCAGAAAACTCTGAGGCATCGATTATATCGATTGTCTTCCTTGGACGATATACGTCTGTTGCTAATGATGTTCTATTTGAGACAGAACTTGCTTCGCAGTTAGTAAAAGCGAATATGCAGCACCAGATTATCATAGGTAATGATGTTCGGATTGGAAGGCGTGTTGTTATCTTTGATGGAATTTGTATAGGAAACGGTGCGGTCATAATTGCTGGTAGCGTGGTTACCGAGGATGTTCCACCTTATGCTGTTGTCATGGGAAATCCGGCGCGCGTAATAAAGTATCGCTATTCACCGGAGATCATTCAAGCTTTGCAAAGGATAAAATGGTGGAATTGGTCAGATGATATTGTTGCGATCCGTGCACAGGAAATGACAGATATCATAACTTTTGTAACGAAATATCACCAATCAGATATCTGTATAGAGGGTAAAGCTGCAGAAATACTGAAAGAACGTAAAGAGGCGGGAAAGACAGTCTACAGTTTCAGTTTGGATAATACATCAGATATTCCAATTTGGGAGAAAGTCATTGATGGATATCTTAGAACCTTTACAAAGGAAAGTCATGTTTCTTTGTTCTTAGAAATTCTTCCAGAATCAATGGATGTTCTTCCACTCCTTGATAAGAAGATATGTGAAATTGGTGAAAATGCACCAGAAATCTTGAAAGGTCGAGTAAATACAGGAGAAAATCTGGAGCTTATACAAAACACAGATATTTATATTGCAAGTGCACATTTCAAGTGTATGTTTTATGTTGACTATGCGGATAATTATGATGTAGAAGTGCGTTCTGGTTTTGATGATGATAGTAAGATCTTTGCTCCGAAAAAGGGAGATATTCTTCTTACTATTGGTATTCCAACATTTAATCGAGGAAAATACTTGCGTAGATGCCTTGATGCTATTACAGAACAAGCAGGTGATAATCCAGCAGTTGAGATTTTAGTTTCAGATAATTGCTCGACAGACAATACTAAAGATATAGTAGAATTTTATAAGAATAATTATTCTAATGTTCGCTATTTCCGTCAAGAGGAAAATATTGGCGGATCAAATAATTTTAAATTTATTTATACACATGCGAAGGGACGTTTTGTTGTTGCCGTGGGTGATGATGATTATCTCAGCCCAAGATATCTTCAAACTGTTCTGGCTGTTTTGTATCAAATACCTGATATTTCTATATTTTGTATGTTGAATGGCCCTATGGGAAATCATGCATGGAATTTATATGGTATGAGTAAGTATATCGGAAATGTTTCTTATTATTGTACATATATTACTTCTCATATCTATCGTTCTGCGTATATACGGGAAATACAATTGTCAGATCAGCTTAAGGTGAAATTTCTACCTACATTGTTATATTCACTTGAAATCTTAAAAAAACATGCAAATTTTGTGGTTATGATAGGTCCTTTACTTCGCCCGGAGAGTGCTGAGTGCATTCGTGTTACACCAGCACAATATGATGCACAGATGAAACAATCTTCTGGATATGCGGATTTAGGGACTGTTTTTATTTATGAGCAAAATGAGATTTTGAATTTTTATAGAAAATACGGTTTATCTTTAGAAGCTATTGAAAAGATAAAGTATGATAGCCTTATAAATGTATTACTTATTTGGTGTGAGTTTGTAGCTGAAAAAAGTGTTAAATGGCAGACTAAGAGGGTTTTATATTGGTATGATAAATATTATAACGAGGAGCCTTATTACTTAGAATATCGAAAGAAATTAGAAGGACTTGTACAGCAGGATGATGGAAGGGATAATGAGCTGCTTGATGATAAAGGAGAAAATATGTTGCCAACATGAGATAATGAAAAAGATAAAATTTCTTTTTGATCTCGATGGAACACTTACCCAAGAGGAAACGATTCCAATTCTTGCAGAACACTTCGGTGTAGGAGATAAGATTTCGACACTTACGGAATACGCTGTAAAAGGACAGGTCCCGTTTGTCGATTCCTTCATTGAGCGTGTCTCTTATTTGGGTCAATTTCCGGTGGAGGAGGTCGCTGTCCTTTTGAAGGATGTGCCGCTTTATGAGCGTGTCGTTTCATTTATTCATGCGCATCCAACATCGTGTGCTATCGTTACAGGCAACGTCGGCGCTTGGGTGACAAGGCTTGTACAGCGTATCGGTGTGGAAGTATTTGCATCGAAGGCACAAATTCAGGAAGGAAAGATAGCGTGCTTGTCAGATGTTCTTGCAAAAGAAACTGTGGTTTATCGCTTTCAAGAGGCTGGTTATCGTGTCGTCTTTATTGGCGATGGCAATAATGACTTTGAGGCGATGCAAGCGGCAGATTTTTCCATTGCCGCAGGGCTAACCCATGAACCTGCAACATCGCTGCTTGCGATAGCAGATGAAATCGTGTATCAGGAAAAAGCATTGGTAGAGCTATTGGAAGCTTTGTATCTAGGAAATAAAATAAAATTGGATTAGGAAAGGGATGGCAGTATGATAGCAGCAATATCCATGGTTCGTAATGAAGCGGATGTGATAGAAAGCTTTGTCAGACATACATTACGATTTGCTGATTGGCTTTATATTACAGATCACAGGAGCGAAGATGCAACGCGGGAGATTCTTTCGGCACTGGTATCCGAGGGCTTGCCAATTCTTGTTACTTATTATGAACAAGAAGGCTATGCACAGTCAGAAATCATGACGAAGCAGCTTTATCAGGCCATTGATGATGGTGCTGATATCGTTTTGGCACTTGACGGGGATGAATTTCTTCTTTCTTATGATGGCAGTGATACCAAGAATATTCTTTTATCCTTGAGTAAGGAAAAAGTTTATGGTATTCCTTATCATACGTCGGTAATTAAAGAGGAAGCAGGAACAAATGCCTTTTGCTTTTCCGGGACGATCTTACGAAATAGAATACCAGAGTCCATGCCTAAAGCAATTGTAGGGGGGGCGCTAAGAAACAACATCTAAGTCTTGCACAGGGAAATCACTTTGCATGGGATAAAGATAGACGGATTGTGAAACTTGCAGGAATAGATAATTTGTATCTTGCACACTTTCCGTGGAGAAGTAGAAAGCAAATTCAGAGGAAAGTTGGAAATGGATGGCTGTCAAATGTTGTAAAATTTACAAGATATACGGCTAAGGCTGTGCAGTGGCATGATGAATACGAGCGTATGAAACTGGGAAAGAAACCAGGGATAGAAGATATAACGGATGGCGTGATGGTAAGCATGCCAGAGATACCACTTCGATACGGTCATCTGGTGCAGAAAAGAGAGACGTGGAATCCCTATAAGATGGCAGAAGATCTGGCTGAGGAAGTGGCAGAGCTTCGTTTTCTTTTGCGGGCTGTGCCAATTATGATTATCATACCATTTACGGGAGATCTTGCAGCGTTTCAAGCTTCATTAGAGAGCGTTTTGAAGCTTGACTATGTGAAAAAGAAGATCCTAGTATGTATAAGGCAAGATTCGTATATAGAAGAACTTCAGACGTATTTGAAGGAACTATCCGATAAGGTATCGTTGGAGTTCTTTTTACTGGATGGTGGTGCGGATATAGGCAAAGTTTCATTTGAGGACAAGATACAAGGCGATTATGTAGAAATTCTGCTGCCAGGTGTTACTCTCAAAGACAATATGCTGCGTGTCATGGGCGCAGTGCTTGATAAGGCGCCGCTCTATAGCTTTCTCTTGGCGAATGAGAGTCTTCCAGATGCATACACAGAGGGAGCGGGTCATCTTGATGAGGGAAATACTGAGTTAGAGGGAAGAACAATACTTGCAGCACTTGAACAGGCTGATGTTTTCCTCGAGCAAGATATCAGCGCAGCACTTTTCCGAAAGGATTTTTTGCTCAAGGGTAATTTGATCGGACGTATTTTAGCTGCCAAGGGAGATCGAAGGGTTGTATGGCATGATGTCCTAGCGGCAGCAGAGCGTTTTGGTGTCATAGAAGAGACATTTCTCATGCGTGCAAAATGATATGCCGTATGGTCGGGGATAGATGATAATGGTATGAGGAATATTTGAGGAAATCTCTAGTTTATCGGTGAATAAGAGACGGTGAGAAGCTCCTTGATATCACGGATGATCTTTTGATGTGGAAAGGCGGCGAGTTCGTCGTGCGTCGTCATTCCTGTCGTCACGCCGACGAAGGTGAGATTGGCATTTTTGGCAGTCATCGCGTCGGTCACACTGTCGCCGATGTAGAGCGCTTCGTTTTTTTCTGCTTGGAAAAAGGCGAGTGCTTTTTTTATGCCTTCCGAGCTGGGTTTTAGCTTCTTCACATCATCGCTTCCGACGTAGTAGTCGATAAGATCGAGTCCTGCACTGTCGAACTTTTCCTTCACGCGCGAGCCTGTCTTATTGGAAACGATGCCGAGCCTTGCACCGTTTGCCTTGAGCGTGCGCAGTGTCTCGACTGTATGCGGATAGAAGAAGGTTCTTGCCGTCATGTAGTGATCCGCTTCTATCTTGTAGGCGTCGATAAAGGCGGTGATCTCTTCTTCGCTCTTGTAGCCGGAAAGAATGCGGACAGCATCGCGCATGGGAAGCCCAATTGTCTTTTTTATCGCTGCCGTTGATTTTTGCGGAAGATGGAATTTATCGAACGTAATATGAAAGCACTTCAAAATAGCACTTTCAGAGCAGACGAGTGTGTAGTCAAAATCAAAGAGATACAGTGGATAGTATGACAAGAGAATTCTCCTTTTCAGCTTTTCAGCGATTGATTGGATATGCGAGCAGTATAGCATAGATGCTGGAAAAATGTATGTAGGTATCGGCATCTTTTTCCCTGGGAAGTTTTTATAGCTCTACCGTAAATGTTACGGGAAAATGCGATGCGCCTAAGCAAACCTTAGTGAAGCAAGCGGGGAAAGTGCACGGTACGCCCCGGCGGACTTCTTTCGTCCAAGCGCAGTGCGTTTAAGAAGTCCGCCGATTGTTCAGCGTACAAGTGCACGACCGCTTGCGAAACGAGGCGTTTGCGTGGAGCACGCATGTCCGTAACATTTTACGTAGATTCAGTTTTATAAAACAGTTGAAGAAAGTTTTGGAATCGAGTAAGATAGAAAGTACGGAATTTTAGAAAGCGAAATAGTCTAGGAAAGAGAAGGCGCAATGAAGCATATCGTTATCGACTTGGAAATGAATCCCGTAGACTGGAGCTACCGCGACGTGCGCCGTCATATGCACGAAGAAGTAATCGAAATCGGCGCGGTGCGTCTCGATGCGGATTTTCAAGAAGAAGCGCGCTTCCAGTGCTATGTCTGTCCGGAGTACGGCTCTATCCGGCGGACGATTCGTGAGCTCACGGGCATTACGGAGGAGAAAGTCGCAGGAAAACCGCACTATAAAGAAGCTTTTCATTCGTTCATCGATTGGGTTGGCGACGAAACAGTGAAGATTTATTCTTGGAGTCTGTCCGATGTCAAACAGCTGAGGAGTGAATGCCGCTACAAACTTCCCGACTTTAATATAGAGTGGCTGGACAGTCGCTGGATTGATCTTCAGCGCGCATTTGATGACCGTTTGGGTCTGCATCACAGCCTTGCCCTAAAGCATGCACTTGGCGCCATGGATCATAAATTTGAAGGCACGGCGCATACAGCGCTCGACGACGCAATCAACACGAGTGCAATTCTCGTACTTATGCAGGACGAGGTGAAGTTCCGCAGGACGATGCAGCCGGTTATTGACATCTTGCAACCGAAGGATGAACTCTCGGACTCGATCGGCGATCTCTTCCCAGAGCTTGGCAATCTGAAGTTGGATAAGTAAGGAGCAGGCGATGGAAAAAATGGCAGTCCTCGGGCCGCGCGGTACACACAGCGAAGCGGCGGCATTCTATCTTACGAGGCATCTTGCAGCAGACAGTAAACTTGTGAGTTACCCCGACATCTATTCCGCTATCCAGGCGGTGGAGGAAGGCGCCGTAAGCAGTGCGCTGATTCCCGTGGAAAATTCACTCGAAGGTCCGATCAACATCACGCTCGACACGCTCGCGCGAAGCGATACACTTCGTGTAATACGCGAGCTTGTCTGGCCTGTACATAATTTCCTGATGGCAAAACCCGGCGTAACCAAGTCGTCTGTCCGCCGCATTCTCTCACATCCACAGCCGATTTCCCAGTGCCGCACACTGTTAAATCAAGCATTTGCCGGCGTCGAGGTTGTCGAGGTTGCGAGCACGGCACGCGCGGCCGAACTTGTCGCGGCGGAAGATGCGTGCGAAGGATGGGCAGCGATTTGTACAGAGCGCGGCGGCGAGCTGAATGGGCTTACAGTTCTTGCACGCGACGTTCAGGACAATATGGCAAATGCCACGCGTTTTTTTGAGATTGTCCGCAGGGAAGTCCGGGTGCCAGAGGCGAGAAAGCTTGCAACGAAGATGCTTGTCATCTGTCAGATTGACGGTGCAAAGGCCGGTGCCCTCTACGATGTTCTGCGCGAATTTGCCGAGCGCGGTGTCAATATGACGCGCATCGAGTCCCGTCCCGCGCGGACGACGCTCGGCGCCTATATTTTTTTCTTTGACCTTGAACTTGGAACGGATGAAGAGGCCTTGCGCGATGCATTGGATGCCGTCTCGAAAAAGAGCATCTGGCTGAAAGAACTCGGCGCCTTTCCCATCCTTGAGGTTTGAGATGTTGACGTTTAACGCATTTCGGGCGCTGGCTGCACTTGTCCTTTGCTCTGTGGCAGGCGATTGAGAAATTTTCCTTTACAGAAAAGAAAGGATATGCTATAATTTTTTTATTCGCACGGCGTGCAGAAGATGGAGAGGTGTCCGAGCGGTTGAAGGTGCTTGACTCGAAATCAAGTGTGGTTCATAGCCACCGTGGGTTCGAATCCCACCCTCTCTGCCATTGAAAAAGCAAGCTCTTGCGGGACTATCCCGCGGGGGCTTTTTGTGTGTTTTTCTTTTGACAGCAGGCTTTCTTCAATGGTATACTGCTTTGTAATTAGCGATTGGACTAGACGAGGGGTATACGCATGATTTTTGACAGTCACACCCATACGAAATTTTCCGCAGACTCGGAGATGCGCGCGGAAATTGCTATCATGGACGCGTCGGATAAGGGCGTTGGCCTTGTCTTTAGCGACCACTATGATCCGAAATTTCCCGGTGAGCAGGATTTTACCTTTGACAAAAGAGCTTATTTTAAGGAATATCATTCGTATGCCGGCTCAAAGGTGCACCTTGGCGTTGAGGTTGGTATGCGCGAGGAGACACTTGCGGAAGTTCTGGCATTTGTCGAGGATGAGCCCTTTGATCTCGTCATCGGTTCTCTTCATATCATGGAGGGAAAGGATCTCTATGAGCCATCCTTTTATGAAGGCAGGGAAAAGGCAGAACTCTACCATGCGTATCTAACGCAGATGGCGCAGCTTGTTTACAGTCATGCCTTTGTCGATGTTCTCGGGCATATCGATTATATCTGCCGTTATGCACCGTTTTCTATCCCCGACATTACCTATGGTGACTTTGCGGAGGACGTAGACAAAGTCCTTCGCGCCGCTATTGAGACGGAGACGACGATGGAACTTTCGACGCGCCGCTTTGAAAGACGCACGGCACGAAAGGAACTTTTCCCCATTTACAAGCGCTATTACGATCTCGGCGGTCGGTATGTGACATTGGGGTCCGATGCGCATACACAGGATGCGATCGGTGCGTTCTTCTTCGAGGCAGAGGAATTCGTGAAAGAAGCAGGTCTGCAGATTGTCACTTTCTGTGGACACCGGCTGCAAATCTGTTAGATGGTGAATGGCCGGTTGGGAAGGCAGCGAGAAAAACGTATGGAATCTCATGAAACTGCATCTATGAAAGAGCTGCTCACGCGCATGGCACGTGTTTTAGGCGAGCCGAAGCATTTGAAGCTTCGGCTCTTTGTTGAGGGGCTGATCATCGGGAGCCTCACGGGTCTTGTCATTGTGCTCTTTCGCTATCTGCTCATACTGTCGGAGAACTTTCTTCCGCGGCTTTACAGCACGCTTGCTGCTATGCCCATTTACCTCATTTTTTGGCTTATCTTGCTCTGTTTTATCGCATGGATTCTCGGAAAAATTGTGACGAAAGATCCGATGACGGCAGGATCTGGCATTCCGCAGATCGAAGGTATTCTTGCGGGCGAGATGCAGATGAATTGGGCGCGTGTTCTCGCTCTGAAGTTTCTCGGTGCGGTTCTCGGCATCGGTGCCGGGCTTTCGCTTGGGCGCGAGGGTCCAAGCGTCCAGCTTGGCGCCTGTCTTGGCTCGGGCGTCAGCCGCCTGACGCATCGTGCGTTTGATGAGGGGCGCTACCTTCTTGTGACGGGGGCGGGCGCCGGGCTGGCGGCGGCATTTAATGCACCGCTCGCGGGCGCGGTCTTTGCCTTCGAAGAGCTGGCACATACGTTTTCACCCTATGTGCTCATTGGGGCGATGTCCGCAGCGATCATGGCGACGACTGTGACGCAGCAATTTTTCGGCATGGCACCTGTCTTTCACTTAGGCGAAATCCCCGCCGTCGATGCAGGTGCGAATTTCTTTCTGCTTGTATCGCTCGGGCTTTTTGTCGGCGTCGTTTCGCTCGCCTTTAACCATTTTCTTATCTTCTTTCTCGAGAGGAATCGCCGCTTTTCTGTGCCCGCTTGGGGAAAGGCACTTCTTCCGCTGCTTATCTCTGTGCCGCTCGGCTTTTTTCTGCCGGAGGTGCTCGGCGGCGGAAGTCCGCTCGTCGATTCGCTCGTCACTGCGCCGCATGCGATCCTATTTCTCGTCGTGCTCTTTTTGGGAAAGTTTTTCTTCACGATGTTTGCCTTCGGCTCCGGTGTTCCGGGCGGTATCTTCCTGCCGATGCTCGTCCTCGGCGCACTCGCGGGAAATATCTTTGCCGCAGGCGCAGAATCATTCGGCGTTCTTCCAGCGTCCTTTGCTGTCTGTGCAATTGTCTACGCGATGGCAGGCTATTTCTCTGCTGTTGTAAAGTCGCCCATTACAGGTGTCATTCTCATCATGGAGATGACCGGTTCTTTTGCGCACCTTCTTCCACTGATGATCGTCTCCATGGTCGCTTACATCGTTGCGGATCTCACGGGAGGGAAGCCCGTCTATGAGATGCTCCTCGCACGCAATATTGCCTTGCAGAAAAAGGCTGCATCGGCCTATCGTGCTCGCCTTGCAGAAAAGATGGGAACGAAGGAAGTACACGAATAGAAAAAGCCTCCTGCTTAGGAGGCATCTTTATCGTATATATAAAAAAGACTCCACGTTGTGAAGCCTTGCTTTTTTATGGAGCTGATTATAGGACTTGAACCTACGACCTGCTCATTACGAATGAGCTGCTCTACCAACTGAGCTAAATCAGCATATTATCCGCTGCAACATATGTTGTGCACAGCTGACAAAACATAGTATAGTGGAAGAGCTTCGTTTTGTCAACAACTTTTTTGCTATTTTTGAAAAACTTTTCTCAGGATGTATGGCAATGCGAAGGCTTTGAGAAAATTCTTTTGCATGGTTTTTCTGCAAAAGAGCAGGGGTTTATGATAAAATGAAGATGTACATCGATAAACATTGCAGGCAGTAATGTACAGACGCATGGGAGAGTGAATAATGGCAGAAAATCGTAAGCCCCCACAGAATATTGAGGCGGAAGAGAGCGTGTTAGGCGCTATGCTGATCAAAAAAGACGCTATCATAGAGGCGGCGGAGATGGTGTCGGATCGGGATTTTTACCGTGAGACGAACCGCGTGATTTTTTCCACGATGCAGGAACTAGCAGAGGAGGGAGAAGCCGTCGATATTGTGACGCTAACCGATCGCCTAAAGCGCGGCGACATGCTCGATAAAGTCGGCGGCATTGCCTATGTGACAAAGCTTGCGAATGCCGTGCCGACGGCAGCGAATGTTCACTACCATTTAAAAATCGTCAAGGAAAAGGCGGAACTGCGCCGTCTGATCGATGCCGCGACAGAGATCGCGGGCGCGGCGTACGAGGACAGCCAGCCTGTCGATGCTCTGATGGACGATGCAGAAAAGCGCATTCTCTCCGTCGCGGGTGAACGTGGCAGCGGGAGTTTTGAACCGATGAAGAACATCGTCATGCGCACGTTTGAGCGCATCGGTTCTTTGTATGAGTCGAAAGGCGGCATCACGGGTTTGGCTACGGGGTTTCGTGACCTAGACTGTCTGATGAGCGGCCTTCAGCCGAGCGACCTCATCTTGGTCGCTGCGCGTCCCTCGATGGGTAAGACCGCCTTCACACTGAATATCGCAAGCTACGCTGGGCTTTCCGGGGCACGTGTCGCATTTTTCTCGCTCGAGATGAGCAAGGAGCAGCTGGTTCAGCGTATTCTCTGTGCCGAAGGCGGCATCGACTCGCAGCGAGTCCGCACCGGACAGCTCTCCTTTGAGGAGTGGAATTCCCTCGTCCTGACGAGTGACCGCATTGCGCGCTCGCCGATCTTCATCGACGACACGCCGGGCATCACGGTCATGGAGCTTCGATCAAAGGCGCGGCGTCTGCAAGCTGAACATGGGCTGGATCTCGTCATCATCGACTACTTGCAGCTCATGCAGGGGCGCTCGAGCAAGAGCGGCGACAACCGCCAGCAGGAAATCTCTGAGATCTCTCGCTCGCTGAAGTCGCTCGCCCGCGAACTGAATGTTCCGGTCATCGCGCTCTCGCAGCTTTCGCGCTCCGTCGAAAGCCGCCAAGTCAAGCGCCCGATGCTCTCTGATCTGCGCGAATCAGGTTCACTTGAGCAGGATGCCGATATCGTCATGTTCCTCTATCGCGAAGATTATTACGACAAGGATACGGAAAATAAGAATATTACAGAAGTCATCATCGCCAAGCATCGCAATGGTCCCGTCGATACGGTGAATTTGTTCTTCCAAAGGGAATTTACAAAGTTTCGCGATCTTTTGCAGGAGTGATGAGACAGAAGACTGTCTTTCTGGCATGGAACTTCATCGCAATGGGAAATCAGATGAAGTACATCAGGCTCTCTGCCGCTTTTTCTTCCGCCACAGCAATCAGCAATGTATCAAGTGTGACGCTTTCAAGAGAGTCCTTGATCGCATGGTCGAGCGGCGCGTAAAGCCGGCTTTCGAGTGCGCGGTCGAGCTCCGGCATTCTGTCGGGGGATGCGGGCGCGGCTTTTTCCGTCAACGACAGCTCGATGGCATGCAGGATGTCATATGCTGTGATCTCACGCGGGCGGCGAGAAAGTCGGTAGCCGCCCTGACTCCCCTTGATGGAGTTTACAAGCTCCGCCCGCTTCAGCAGAGAAAAGACCTGTTCGAGATAGATTTTCGAAATGCCGAGGCGCTCTGCAACACTGACGATCGTCACGGGAGCGCCTGTGTCGTATTTATGGGCAAGATAGGTCATTGCGGCCAGCCCGTAACGGCCTTTTGCAGAAATTTTCATGGAAGTACTCGCTTTCTATACGATGGAATGAAGATATGTTTTTTCAGAAAACTTTTCTCATAAAGCATAGTAAACCAAGTGGATTTTGTCAATCCCTGTTGACAAGAGAAAGAAACAGTGCTACTCTATAAATATATCTTACATATATGTATTTCAAAAACAATGAATCGATATAATCCATGATAGGGAGGAACACATTATGGCAAAAGTCTATCAAAGCGTCACTGAACTCATCGGAAACACCCCGCTTCTCAAGGCAAACAACTTCATCAAGGCAAACGGTCTCAAGGCGAATATCTTCGTCAAACTTGAATACTTCAACCCTGCCGGCTCTGTCAAGGATCGCATTGCAAAGGCGATGATCGAAAAAGCAGAAAAGGAAGGCAAGATCAACAAGGATACCGTCATCATCGAGCCGACGTCCGGCAATACGGGTATAGGTCTCGCGTCCTTTGCGGCAGCGCGCGGCTACAAGGCCATCCTCACCATGCCGGAGACGATGAGCGTCGAGCGCCGCAATCTCCTGAAGGCCTACGGTGCTCAGATTGTCCTGACCGAGGGAGCAAAGGGCATGAAAGGCGCGATTGCAAAGGCGGAAGAACTCGCAAAAGAGATGCCGAACTCCTTTATTCCCAGCCAGTTTACCAATCAGGCGAATCCCGAGTGCCATGAGGAAACGACAGGACCTGAGATCGGCGATGCACTCGATAATCAAGTGGATGCTTTCATCGCCGGCGTCGGCACGGGCGGCACGCTGACAGGGGTCGGTCGTTACCTCCGGAAGAAGAATGCGAAAGTTAAGATTGTCGCTGTAGAGCCGGCCTCCAGCCCGGTTCTTTCGGAGGGGCAGGCAGGCCCGCATAAGATTCAAGGCATCGGCGCGGGCTTTGTGCCGGAGACGCTCGATCCGAAGGTTTATGACGAAGTCATCAAGGTGTCGAACGAGGATGCCTTCAAGTATGGCCGCCAATTCAGTCAGTCGGAAGGCGTCCTCATCGGCATCTCTTCCGGTGCTGCACTCTTCGCAGCGATCGAGCTTGCAAGGCGCCCAGAGTTTGAAGGAAAGAACATCGTAGCTCTGCTCCCGGATACCGGCGACCGCTATCTGTCTACGGAACTTTTTACAAACTGAGATACGGATTAAGATAAAAGGCGAAGCCGAAGGGCTTCGCCTTTTATCCATTCATTCCACAAAAAAAGCAGCCAGCAGCTGCTTGACATCCATATGGCGGAGAGGGTGGGATTCGAACCCACGGTGCGTTGCCGCATCACTGGTTTTCAAGACCAGCGCCTTAAACCGCTCGGCCACCTCTCCATAAAAAATTAATTTTATTATAGCAGAGATGTAGCTTGCTTGTCAAATAAAGGGGAAGCTGATATAATGAGCGAGGCACCGTTTGGCGGAACCTTGTTCTCGAGGCTTCCGGGGCGAAGGGAGCGTGCTTCACTGCCTTCCGTATACTATGAAGTGAGATGGTTTGCAATGACGATTGCATTTTTTGATTCCGGGATGGGCGGCCTTTCTGTTTTGCACCATGCAATGCACGAGATGAAAGGGGCGTCCTTTCTTTTTTATGCAGACGAAGACCATGTACCGTACGGCGTGCGTTCGAAGGAAGAGATCATGGTCTTTGTTCGCGAAGCCTTTGATTTTTTGGTGGAAAAGGGCGCGGATGCGATTGTCATTGCTTGCAATACGGCAACTTCCGTAGCAGCGAAGGCGATGCGGGCGCGCTACGACATTCCGATCATCGGCATGGAGCCAGCGGTGAAGTTCGCGCTCGACCGCGATGGAGCGCATCGTGTGCTCGTGACGGCGACGCCGCTCACTGTGAAGGGAAAGAAGATGCAGCGGCTTTTAGGCCGTGTGGACAAGGCGCATCTCGTCGATCTTCTTGCACTTCCGGAGCTTGTGTCCTTTGCGGAAAGGCTGGAATTTCGTTCGCCTGTTGTGCGGACTTATCTTGAAAAGGAACTTGCGCCGTACGATCTCGAAGCGTATTCTGCGCTTGTCCTAGGCTGCACGCATTTTAATTATTTCAAGGAAACGCTGCGGGAAATCTTTCCTGCACATGTGAGCCTGCTGGACGGCAATGCGGGAACTGTGCGGGAAGTGAAGCGGCAGCTTGCCGCATGCGGCATCGAGGTGCGCAGCGAGGCGAAAGAAACGACGTATTATTACTCGGGAAGACACGTCGAAGGGAAGCAGGAATTAGCGCGTCTTCACGCGTGCCTGAAGCAGCTCGATAAAGTCTTTTCCATTGTTTGATATGTTTCGGCTGGGTCTGTTTGAATTTCGAAAGGAGGGCTTGCCATGCCCGACAACATCGAGTATCATGTCAATTTTTACGATACGGATGCGATGGGTGTCGTGCACCATGCAAACTACATTCGCTGGTTTGAGATGGGGCGCGTTGCCTATCTCCATAAGTACGGCATCACGCTTAACGCCATGATGGAGGACGGTTTTGTCTTTCCTATTACAGAGGTTCGTGCAAAGTATGTTTCGCCGGGGCATTTTGACGATACGCTCGTCATTGAGACGCGCGGAAAAGTACTGACAAAAGTGAAAATGGCATTTACCTATCGCATCTTTCACAAGGAAACGGGCAGACTTCTCGTCCGGGGCTTTACGCAAAATGTCTTTACGGATAGGGAGACCGGCAGGGTCACACGCCTGCCGAAAAAGTATTATGCGCTTTTTGCGCATGCGATGGAGGATGAAGCCGCCTGGCTCGAGCGTCAGAGCGAAGCGGAAACAGCGGGGAGGAAAAACGCTTGACTATCTTATACTATGCAGTTCATATCATCATAGCCGTCATCATCGTCGGCTATCTCTTGGGGAGACTGATTCTTTCGATGCTCGGAAAAGAAGACATTCGCGTCGATACGAGTGCTCCGTTTACGGTCGTAGAAAAAGACAGCGAGCATATCACGCTGAAAAAGCGCCTGCCGTATCATAACGAAGGCGGTTCTTGTGCGACGATCATGGATGCATTCAACCGCATCCAGCTGCCGTACGAGCAGTTTGACGGCATCGAGGCACGCGGCAAGGCAGAGCGCGAGGGTGAGGTTCGTGCGGACGATTACTTTGAGGCCGTTCTCATCCAGAAAAAGGGCGATAAAAATGGCGAGGATAAGCTGAACATCGATGCCTTCGTTACGTTGCGTCCACGGGGAAAAAAGAGCCTTGCGGAGGCACTTTCTGAGATGACGGGCAAGAACGTCGACCTTGCGATGGATTTCATCTGGATGGAGACGGGGCGCACGCCTTGGCATTACCGCAAGATCCGTTTGGAAATCGGCGCATTGGAGCTTGCAAAGCTCGCCGGCGTTACACCGAAGGAAAGCTGAGGAGGCATCGCAACCGTTATGAGTAAAAAAATCGAAATTGAACGCATCCCGGTGCCTACGCGCATCTTGACGGATAAGGACGACATCATCGACAGCATTGCGGCGTACACGAAGGGAAAGATCGGTCCGGATGACCTCCTTTGCTGTGCGGAAAGTGTCGTTGCCATCACACAGGGGCGCTATGTTCGTCCCGAAGATCTGAAGATTTCCCGTGTGGCACAGTTCTGCTGTCGTTTTATCCCCGACTATGGCAGTCTTGCTTCACCACACGGCATGCAGTCCCTGATGGATGTCGAAGGCAAGTGGCGCGTGGCATTTGCCCTTTTTGCCGGCTTCTTCGGGAAGCTCGTCGGACAGAGCGGTCTCTTTTACAGGTGGGGCGGCGAACAGACGGCACTGATCGACGATGTGACGGGGACGATGCCGCCGTTTGACAAGTGCATCGTCTATGGTCCGGCACAGCCGTATGACGTGGTCAAGAAGATCAAGTCTCGTCTTGGCTGCTACGGCGCCATGATCGCGGATGTCAACGACCTCAACCGCTCGCGTGTCGTCGGCGTGACGGATGGCACAGATGGCCTCTTTGCGGCAAAGCTCCTGCTCGATAACCCGTTTGGCAACGCGAGCCAGAAGACGCCGATCTGCATCTTGAAGAACTACCGTCAGTACCAGGAGAAGCACGCGTAATGGTGCGCTTTAGGAATCGTGCGGCGGATGCACTGCGTCCCTTCTCGATGACGCGCCGCTTTCAGCACGGCCCTGCAGGCTCGGTGCTGATGACCATGGGAAACACAAAGGTCATATGCGCTGCATCGGTGGAAGAGCGTGTGCCGTTCTTTCTTCGCGGAACGGGGAGAGGGTGGATTACGGCAGAGTATTCGCTTCTTCCGAGTGCAACGGCAGAGCGTACGCCGCGCGAAGCTGTTCGTGGCAGGCAAAATGGCAGGACGCATGAAATCGAGCGGCTGATCGGAAGGGCGCTTCGTTCTGTCGTCGACCTCGAGGCACTTGGCGCGCGAACCATTCATATCGACTGCGATGTCATTGAAGCGGACGGCGGTACGCGGACGGCAAGCGTCACGGGGGCATTTCTCGCACTGGTTGAGGCATGTGCGACGTTTTTTAGCAGGGGAAAGGATCAGAAGTTCCCCGTCAAGGACTTTCTAGCTGCCGTCAGCGTTGGCATCGGAGAGACGGGCGAGCCGCTGCTTGACCTCTGCTATGCAGAAGATGCCGCTGCCATCGTCGATATGAACATCGCGATGACGGCGGCAGGCAGCTTTGTCGACCTGCAGGGCACGGGCGAGGGAAGGCCGTATACGCGCGAAGAGCTCGATAGGCTATTAACCCTTGGTGAAAAAGGGATAAGGGAACTTATCGCAGCACAGAAAGAAGCCTTGGGGATGGATCTGTGCTGGCTGGTCGGACGGGTAGGATGAAAGAGTAAGATTTATGCAAAAACTTGTCATTGCTACAAAGAACGCAGGGAAGCTGGGAGAGATGCGGGACATGCTTTCGCGCCTTTCGGTCGAGGTCGTGTCTCTGGCGGATTTTAGCGAGCTTCCCAATGCGGTGGAAGACGCTTCTACGTTTGCGGGAAATGCGCGAATCAAGGCGCAGTTTTATGCAGATGCCGTGGGCTTTCCCTGTCTTGCCGATGATTCCGGCATCGAAGTTGCAGCGCTTGCGGGGGCGCCGGGCGTCTACAGTGCGCGCTATGCAGGTGAGCATGGCAACGATGCGGCGAACAACGAGAAAATGGTCAGAGAACTGAAAAAACTAGGGATGGCAGAGTCGCCGGCAGACTATCGCTGCGCCATGGTCTTTGCCATCCCAGGCGTGAAGCATGCGAAGGCTTTGACGGAGGGGCGCGTTGATGGCAGAGTTGTTCTGACGCCCCGCGGCGAAGGCGGTTTTGGCTATGACCCGTACTTCATTCCCAAGGATTATCCTGAAAAGCATATGGCAGAGCTCACGCAGGCGGAGAAAGAAGCGATCAGTCACCGCGGTCGAGCCCTTCGCCGGATGCTGGAAAAGTTGGAGGCATATTATGCTGGTCGGAATCATCAGTGATACGCACGGGGATGCTGCGGCGATCGAGCGTGTCGCCGCACACCCTGCTGCACAGCGGGCGGCGGTCTGGCTGCATGCGGGCGACGTTGCGCCGGATGCCGGCTATCTTGAAAAGCTCCTCGGCAAAAAGGTCTATGCTGTCGCAGGCAACTGTGATTGGCCAAACCCGAACGTGAAAGATGAGTGCGTCCTTACGCTTGCGGGACATAAGATCTTTTTGACGCATGGGCATAGCTACGGTGTCCGATATACGACGGGACTTTTCAGGGATGCAGCGCTGGCCGTAGGAGCAGATATCGCGGTTTACGGCCATACACATGTTGTGGAGCGCAGCATTGGTGTGCTGACGGTTCTGAACCCCGGAAGTGCCGCAAGACCGCGCGATGGTCCAGAAGGCTCTTTTATGGTGGCGGAGCTTATAGAGGGTGAGCTGCCAAAGGTCGAGGTCATTCGCCTCTCGTCGGCAGAAAAATAACAGAATATACAAGCTCTGCCCAGGTACTTTTGAATATCTGGTGCGAAAGGGAGGTTGTCTCATGATTTTGGATCGGTTGGAGAATTTGCCGCTTGGCAAGTTCCAGTACAAGCTGCTCACGGTGACGGGGCTTGGCTGGCTGTTCGATGCGATGGATACTGGGCTGATTGCCTTTGTTCTGCCAGTGCTGGCAAAGGAGTGGAGCTTGACGCCGGCGCAGACTGGCTGGATCGGTTCAATTGGCCTGATCGGCATGGCGCTCGGCGCGGTGCTGGCAGGAATGGTGGCGGATCGCATAGGGCGCAAGCAGGTCTTTACGATTACCGTTCTCCTCTACAGTGTATCGACGGGACTCTGTGCCGTGGCTTGGAGTTATGAATCGCTGCTCGTGTTCCGCTTTCTCGTAGGCTTTGGCTTGGGCGGTGAACTTCCCGTTGCGGCGACGCTGATGAGCGAGTACGCACCGGCAAAGATGCGCGGCCGCTTCATTGTCCTGCTCGAAAGTTTTTGGGGACTGGGCTGGCTCGCAGCGGCGTGCGTCGCCTATCTTTTGATTCCGGTCTTTGGTTGGCAGGCCGCCTTCCTCATCGGTACGCTGCCCGCCCTCTATGTCTTCCTCCTGCGGCTGCATATGCCGGAATCCATTCGCTACCTACTTTCCAAGGGGCGTGTGGATGAGGCAAAGGCAATTCTTCAGGACATTGAGCGTCAGCTGCATATGCCGAAGCGCCCGTTTCTCGACCAGCTCGCGCCGGGCAGAGTTCAGGCAGAGCACGTCGAGACGCCGGGTTTTACGACACTTTGGGCAAAGGGGATGCGCCGCCGTACGGCGATGCTCTGGCTCGCGTGGTTCGGCATCGTGTTCAGCTACTACGGAATCTTCATGTGGCTGCCGTCCATTGTGTATACACATGGCTTTGCCATCGTCAAGACCTTTGAGTATGTGCTTATCATGACGCTCGCACAGCTGCCGGGGTACTATGCGGCGGCGTATCTGGTGGATGTGATCGGGCGGCGTTACACGTTGGGCTTGTTCCTCCTGATGAGCGGCGTTTGCAGCTATTTCTTCGGCAATGCGGGGGAGGTCTGGGCGCTTCTTGTCTGGGGCGCAGCGATGAGTTTCTTCAATCTCGGTGCATGGGGCGTCATCTACACCTATACGCCGGAGCAGTATCCGACGTCGATG
>ERZ773083.454-NODE-454-length-33802-cov-3.670045_pt1 | contig 33802 bp, 21 predicted proteins | sample MGYA00511465_ERZ773083 | MGnify/ENA primary metagenome ERZ773083 (study PRJEB29015, sample SAMEA2738001) | human oral metagenome | biome: human oral; feature: human-associated habitat; material: dental | place: China | collected 2060 ... | reverse complement strand
ATCATATTTGCCCAGTAATGGTACTTTGACAAACCTAAGATCATAATTTTGTACATTATCCTCAGTTGTATGTACAATACCTAAGGAATCTTTTGTTTTGTTCTCATAATTGAGATAATGTAAATCATTAGGATTATCAATTTTTCTATCTTTAAGAATATAGTATTTGAATATATTGATATTCTTTATTCCAAATACAGATGCTATATCAATAATACACTTATCTGAAGATTTGAATTTAATAAGTTTATTAAGATTCTTTACTAGAGCTATTTGATATTTTAATGGAATATCTTTGTAATATCTAACTCCATTAGATTCAAAAATATATTGACAGGTTCTTGCATCAAATACATCTCTTCTGATAATATATTCTGGTAATTCTACAATCATATCTATTACAGTTTGAATAACAAGATATATCATCATAAAATTATCATAATAATCAGATTGCATTTTATATGCTTCTGAGTAAGATGTATAGAGTAAATATAATCTATTAGCTTCTAATAGATCTTTGTATCTTTTCTTTAATTCAGTTACATCCGAATCTGGACAATATAAAAGAGAAAATCTTTCTCCTGCTCTTGCTTCGTAGTAATCAATAGATCTACTGCCAAGATGATATAAATATTCTACATCTCTTACATTTAATCCCCATTGGTTTAATCTATCTTTATTTGTAATAATAGATTCTATTGTTCCATTATCATAAAGAGTCTCTATATATCCTATATCTATTTTATGTATAAGCTTATAATCTGTACCTGGATCATTTCTATATACTGGAGATACCGTAGACATGCTTTTATTTCCAGATATAGTATTTACGTCTACCCATATTCCTTCGAAGTTTTTCTCTGGATCTATATTCGGATCTCCATGTAACATACGATAGTAGTTATTCTTTTCCTGATATTTTTCTAGGAATTCTTTACATGCTAAAGATAATATTATACTATGAAGATTGTATGGTATAAGAGAATTGTCTTTTGCATATTTGTGAGCATCTGTAAGGGATATTCCTGGTACTTCTTTTAGAAATTCTTCTGTATAATGAAAATAGTCAAATTTTACTAATCCTTTTTTAATAGCTATTAATACATCACCATTTTGAATAGATTCTACAGTCTCTGCATTGTTTGCTCTATTCCAATCTTTCAATACAGTTCTTGTTACTAACTGTCTTGCATTGTAGACTATTTCATCTAGTAATGGATTATCTGTATATACTTTATTATCTAATGATGGCTTTTCCATTTTTAATTATACTCTCCAATGCTATTTGTTTAGAATTAATTAGATGTAAAATTAATATATTTTGTATGATAATATTGAAAAAAAAATAAAGTTTTTGCTGTTTTTAAGGAGATATACCTATATACACCTCCGTATGGCTTAATTATATCGATATCTGTTCAAGATGTTTACGTATAGACGGATAAGAGTTTGATTAGACTTTATATTTTTCACTACCGGTTTCGTTCGTTCGCTGTAGGCTCACTCACTAAGGGTGAGAGGGTTGACGGCTTTTATCAAACACTGTACTAGAGGTTATCTAGACCTTGTAAGGATAATAGTAGTTAATTAGACGTATAATAATACTTAACGTATAAACGATTATATCTGTAAAATTATATCACAGATATAATTACTAATTGAAAAAAACTTTAGTACGCTAAAGTGAAAATTGTATATCTGACACTTCTAATTAATCAAAAGAGGTATAAGATAATGAATCAGCAAATAGAATATAATAACGATACAAAAATTGCAGATAAAAAAGATATTGATGTTTATCTGGCAGAAGAATATATAAAAAATCTAGATAAACCTATTCCAACAATATGGTTTTCTTGTGCAGAGTATATATTACCTTTTTATCAAACAAGAGAAACATTAGCGGATCTTGATAAATATAAAACTTTTATCAATAATTGCACGCATCGGTTTAGATCATCCAGATCTTATAAAAATTATAAAGCATATTTAATGTCTTTAGGATTGAATAGATCTCAGATATTAGGTAATATAGAAGATGGTATGAGTAATATAGAAATGCATCATAATTTTCTAACAATATTTGATATAACTATACTAATTTCTCAGCACATATTGAATACGGTTGGGAGATGCACTACCTTTGATATAGTATCATTGCTTATACAAGAGCATAGATTAAACAATATTCCTATCGTAATGCTTGACGAAACATCTCACCAATTATACCATGATAATCCAGATTTTTATATTCCTATATCAATGACGTTTGGCCAATGGTGGAATCTTTTAATGAAATATAGATATGGTATAACTCTTGATATAGCTTACAAGGTAATAAAATACATAAAGAACTGCCAATCTAATAATGAATTGAATGATCTTTCATTCTATCAGTTACAAAATACTGTGAAATCATGGGGTGACTATAATGACTTTAACAATGATCGTGTTGTTGGTATGCTTGGTACTATTAATTATGGTGGGTATATTGATGATCAAAATAACACCATCTCTAATCAATATACTACAAACCAGAATGGAGAACAAGACAAGAATAGAGGAATTCTCAGTGAGGGTGAATTGTTCGGTTCAGAAGTCTAGAGAATTATTAGATCAAATAATTAAAGACAAGCTCACCGAATGGCAAATATACAATATCGACGTATCTTCTGAGAATTATATGAATAGTAAGCAGATGGATGCTTGTATCAAATACATTATCAAAAAAATTAGTCTAGAGATGACTCCTACACTTAAAGATCAATTATCTATAGGATACCCAATGGATACATTGGAAGATATTGTTGAAGCTATTAAAAATAGGGCTAGCCTAATAGTACTAAATTATAGCATTGAACAAAATAGACCTCATAATGATTTTCCAACTCAAGTAATGAAGACATTTGAATAAAAAATAAAAGATAAATAGAGCCATAGGGAATTTCCCTATGGCTCATCTATTGTATCTTCTATATATATCACTAATTATAAATATCAAATCTCTGAATATTGAATTGTTTCGCTCTATATTAACGATTCCTTTATACTCTTCAGATAATGTATCTATTCTCATCACTCTATACGGTATATCTATCGAAAAATCTGAATTGGAATCGAATGATCTATAATAGTTTATTGGAAGCTGTTTATGTATAAATTTATTATACAACAGTGTAAGATGATTCAGTATTACTGATGGTCGTTCTCTTGGGACCATGTAACATACATCACAAATTATGTCCAACATTCCATTTTGATGAAGCTTTATTTTATTATCAGAGATGCCTTTGATATCTATGTTCGTGGAAACTGTTCCGTCTATATTATTGCAATCACCATAATATATTTCAAGGTTACACAATTTCATGAATATTGTGTAAACATTTTTTTCCTTAAATATAAATGGCGGAAAATTGGTATTGTGTAACTCTCTCCCATAAACGAATATAGCGTCATTCTTAATAGACACTATTTCATTTTCTCCTATACTGTTAGCTTCTATCAGAAGCTTCTTAGCATGTTGTATTCCATTTCGTATGGATTTGTATATAGAGAGATCATTTTTTATCATCATTCCTATTTTGATCTCTCTATATATTTTGTCCATATTGTAGAACTCTCTATATTCATTATCGGATATTCTCCGTTCATACAATAACGATGATATATTTGCTTTGGATAGATCATACTCTCTGATGAAACTATTTACGATATAAGGAAGTCTTGTGGTATAGTTAATTCTATCGTATATCTTTGTATACGATCTCATGGATGTATTACTCCTAAAGCCGGACCTGCTGAGTTATACATCCTGTTGATAGTCCCATCTTCTACATATTGAGTAAATCTAGCTTTGTCTTTATCCATGTTACGAAGTCCCAATGCACTAAATTCACACCCTTTAGAAACAATGTATTTTACATCTTCCGGTGTGTTTACGATATTGGCTACAACTCCATATCTGGCTTGAATCATTTTCATAAGAGATTCATTGATACTAGACATTGCTTTGTTTGATCCATAATCCGAAATACAAACATATACGTTTCTTCCACTAAAGATCTTTAGCATTATCATCATGAGAGATACAAACGGAACAGGATTCATCATGATGTAATTATAATACCACAGATCAAACGCCTTCTCTGAATCAGAGTTATTGTAAACTTCTGGTGGCAATGATACCATCAATCCAGGAAGTCTGGTAATTCCCTGATTCAGCGATGAGAAGTTATAAATAGACACCCCATCACATCCAATCGGTGCACAGCTATATGGTCCAAATATTAGCATTGTAATCCCTCCTTAAACATAAGAGCTGGTCTTGCTGGAATATTTGGATTGATAGATTTTACAAGATTGAATGTGTACAATGGATCGACTCCAAATGCAGTAAAGGGTTCCAGCTCTTCTCTTATTCTTGATACAAGATCTTTGTCGAATGTTGGAGCTGACATATGTGGGCATAATGACATATATTCAAATATGTTAATATGACCATTCACAAACATTCTATCTACATCGAACCCAATGTATCTTATATCAAAATCAAATTTATCATTAGCCGATATTCCTACCTTAATTCCATATGTCTTATACAGATAAGACACAAGAATATTGATCCATACAGAATCGTCAGAATAATCAATCACATATAAAATGAGGTTGATTCCTTTATATAAACAGCACATCATCATGCTTATAAAGTTATCAACCTCCTTTGATGCTAAATACATATTATATCCATTTACGAACCCATCGATATCTCCATCAATTTCTTTATACAAGATACCAGGTGGTGGACATAATATGTTTGATTGTTGAACTTTCGTAGGAAATTCGCGTGACAATTCACAATCAGTATCGTCAACGTTTAATAAAACGTATGGATGTTGATCAGAAAGTGCAGATCTTGCGATATTGATATCTTTCAATAGATAGATGGTTCCTTTAAACAAGAACTTGTCAATCATAATATCAATCCCTCCTTTACAGTTTCTTTTTATCTTTCTTCTTTTTGATAAGTTTGTCACCTCCTAAAGAATCATTGCTCTCATCAACATCAGAGAATTCTCCATCAACGGCATCTGACGTATCAAACGATTTATATTCGTTCTCAACATCATGAATCATTTCCATGATATCACTTTTTGTAATACTAATAACTGCATCTGGGGTTACTGTCTCTACAGTATCTTTTTTCTCCTCTTCAACTGTATGAACCGGTTGTTCTTCTTTCCTCACTCTCTGTACAATTTTTCCAGATACTTCTCTTTTTGACATAGAGTGATTCTTTTTTGTAGTTATGTTTCTTGAAACTGTAACGTTATCTCCACTCTCGATCAATACTCCATTCTTAGATCTGCTGATCACCTTATCTCCATGCATAAAGGCAACAACAAGATCATTAGAAGTGTTCTTCTTTTTCCCATACTCAATTTTCTTAAGAGAAGCTGTTTCATTTGGAGTGTAGTTGCTCTTGATAACTTCATCACCTCTCATAAGAGATACTTTCATTTTTTGCCTCCCTCTCGTTGGACTAGCAACAGTAGCTTGTCTCGCAATATCATCTTCTGATTCCACCATAAGCTCCCTAGCTCTGTACATTTTGTTACATTTTGTACAGTATAGAAAATTTAATGAGGAGCTATAGTCTATTCTTCCTCCGCACTCCCTGCCATTAATTTCCTTGTTGCATATCAACTTCTTATAGTCTAGCGTATATACATATGGGAAATCCAGAATAACAGGGCAATACCCTCTTCTAACCCCCCAGTTTAAGAAGAACTTTGAGCCGAAATCTTCCAATACGAGATTGTTCATAGTAAATATTTTGCTTATATGGAGGATTTCGGCAGACATGGTTTCATACTCTACAGAATTGCGTATAGGATCTACTCGTTCGAATGTACCAATTATTCCATATGGGCTAACTTCGAATACTTTTGTACAATAAGGTTTAAGTTTATTCTGGTTGTACAATTCTCTTGGGCTATCTTTAGCTCCAGATTTGTCGAGTGCCCCTTTAAATACAATTCCTGGAGCCGCGCTATTCTCATACGCATATCTGTTCGTTCCACCTGCAATTTTTTTAAATCCTTTTGGTAGCAAAACAGAATGCAATGCATCAGCTTTCTTTTCAATATTTGCAAACTTCGGGGACATGATGACATAGTTCAAATATTCTATATCATCTTGAGTAAAAAATGCAGATATTGGAGGTGATGTGATGTTTTCATAATATTCTACAACATCGATAGTTGGTTTATTGTATAGAAAATTGTAAAGCCATGGCTCATCTATACGCCTTGTATAACTATCTGGTTGATGTTGTTGTTCATTTATTTTCATTAAACCTCCTCGAAATTTCTCTATTAGCATCAGAAAGCACTTCATGCATATTTTTACCTTTACTATCTATGCTATTTTGAGATGCTTTCTTATGCATAAATTTCTTTGCATGTTTGATCGCTGTAGCATGGTATCCAATATAGTCAGGATCTGCTTTGTTGTTCCTTTCTGTATTGACAAAATTGTCACCAATAGGACTTATCCTATAGATTATCTGACCATCATCCATAACGATTTTTTCTGGTGATCTACCCCCAATCTCTTTTAAAAATTCATCCATAGCTTCATCATAGCACTCATCATCGACTTCATCTACATCATCGCCAATACACTGCCTTTTGATATCTATCGTTCTATGAGGCTTACCATTTTCGTCATATGTTGTTTTTATATTCAATCCTCCTCTAGACCGTAATTTGCTATCATTCGAACAGCCATTACTATCGCTATCAAACATGTTATCTAGCCCATTTTCTCTCCATGCTGTATTTCTTGACAAGTAATCATCTTCAATAGTATTTAGATTATCAAAATGAAACCTACTTATATCCCCATGAATACAAGACATCTTTAATTGTTCCTCCTTACTTAGGTTTTTATTCTTATTAAACGCAGCATTTGCAAAGATAGATTCTTTATTAAGATTAGCAGCGTTGTTGAAATAATCTAAAATGGAACCACGCTGGCCAGGCTTGATTCCAAGCATTTCATCATGATGCTCCTTAACCTTGTTATAGAAATACCTTTTCTGCTCTGCCAATAATGGCTGCATCATGCTATACTGATTTTCAATAGATGCAATCATAAAGCCATTCTGAGTTACTTTGTCAAGAATATGCTTTGGAGTTCTAAAGTGTGCTTCCTCCTCCTTCTTCTTCTGATATTCAACTTCTTCTTGCATTCTCTTTGCATATTGAAGCTGAGGGTCCCATTTCAATCTAGCTGCATCTTCATCAAACTCCTTTCCAAGTCCATATGCAGCAGTTCTTTCCAACGCTACCATTACGTTTACTTGGTTATCATGATCGGCTTGTAATTGCTGTCTATATTCTGTAAACCAGTCATACCATGAAGCATATCCATAATAGTTCCCATAATAGTTACTACCGTTATCGAAATAACCACCACCATACATTGAACCGCGCTCGTTCATCATACGCTGTTTAGCTTCATCGGTAAACATTATCCTGTTTAAATCTGCTCTGAGTTGCCCATTGTTGATACATTCGTCACTATAAATGATATTATTGATCTCATTCTGATAATACCAATTATTGGACATACCACCAAACATATTAAATCCAGCACCAGCAGGATTTGCATCTCTAGCAAGCATCATAAGCTCATACGAATTCTGAAACATGCTAGGATCATATCCGCTTTGATTGCTCTGAAGATAAGGATTATTAGGATCAAATCCAGGCACCATAGAATTATTAACAGGATTGTATCCACCATTGTTTGAGAAGTAACTATTCCGGTTATAGTTCATCTGCTGCATCTGGTTGTTATACATTTGCTGCTGATAATTCATATTCTGACAATATGGATTCTGCATTTGCTGGTTCTGATACATCATCTGAGGATTCTGCTGTTGATAATATCCTTGCTGCATTTGATTGTTGTTATATTGATTTTGAAGTCTAGCGTTCATCTGCTGCTGAAAATCTTGGGTTGGCCTAAGATCAACCTGCTCTGTTGTACCGTCTGATTTGGTCAAAGTAACAGGTCCTAACCTTCCAGGAATATATGCAGATGATGTACCATATTTTTGCTCCCCAGTAAACGGATCATAGCTAGTAATAGTGTCATCCATCATTTTGTTTATCACTCCATTTGATAATGTGGCATTGATACTCTCATTAGGAGTTTCATTTGCCACGTTTGAAACTCCTACATGAAAGGGCGATAGGGACTTGCAGGAATACCATACTTTGCAGCCGCCGCTTCTACATTGGGAACATAGCCTCCCTGCATTGCAGGATTCTGCTGATTTGCCATCTGCTGCTGATAAAACTGCTGTTCGTACTCTCTTGCCATCTTCGCCTTCTGCCATTCAATATAAGGATTTACTACGCCATTTCCATTAGCCTGCTGATTCTGATACATCATCTGAGGATTCTGCTGCTGATAATACCCCTGCTGCATCTGCGGCTGAGTATTATACTGAGGCTGGAACTGCTGAGCCTGAGCAGAACTCATCTGATATCTGGGATCACCATACCCAAGAGGAAACTGATAGAGAGAGTTCTGATAAGCAGAATTAGGAGCGTAGTTCATCATACTTGCATAAACAAGCTCAGGAACTCTGTTAGGATCTTCTACAGGCTTATTACCAAGGCTCTTAAGTCCATTGATTACATTAGTAAGCCTCTTAAGTCCAGTATTATCGCTTTCTCTTTCAGCAGCCTGTCCAGCAGGAGAATTTTTCCAATCATAATACGGATTGATACTCTTATTCTTCACTGTGCTGGATCTATCGACTTTGTATGTCTTCTCGTCATATCCCATATTCTTGAGAACATCATTAAATCCCCAAATTGGCTTCTTCCAATACTTAGCATGCTCTTCTGTCGTCATATTAGAATACCCTTTCTGCTTGATATTCTCAATCTCTTTCTCCTCATCTGCATTTTCAGCAGAGTTATCTACGAACGGAGAGGACGTAATGTTGGCACTCTGTGCATTTTCTTCAACAACAATATTTCCTCTCGGTACAGTTCTTGCGAACTCTTCACTGTTTACAAGATTATCTACAGACCTTGAGATAAGCTCGTCAACATTAACTGTATTCATTTCTCCTCCTTGCTGTTGAGCAACACTCTGCTGATTGTTCTCTACAGGTGCTTGCTGAGCTCTTGTATCAGGAGTCTGATAATACTGCGCTTGACCGTTCTGATACATCTGATTATTATACATCATCTGCCGATTCTGATAATAATTTTGATTGTACTGGTTTGCATACATCTGCTGCCGAGCAATCAATTCCTGCTGTCTTCTGTTATATTCTTCCTGCTGAATAAGAAGATAAGGATCAACACTAGGAATAGGATTGATATGGAATGCATTGCTCATCATATTATTGATTTGAATACTCTGAAGCATATCAGGAGAAGCCATGCTAGCATCAATGCACGGAATATTTCCATATCCGTTATTAGGCATCTGCTGGTTCTGATACATCATCTGAGGATTCTGCTGCTGCATCTGCGGTTGAGTATTATACTGAGGCTGGAACTGCTGAGCGTTATTTGTAATATTGCTCCTTCTTTGCTCAGTGTAAGCTGAGTTCTCAGGAGTTCCTTCCCTGAATTTAGGATCGATGGAGAACATGTGCCATCCACCACCATTGTTAGAATTGTTGTTAAACATTGTGTGTCTCCTTTCATAATAAAAGTGTAGTGATAGCGAAAATTGCTATCACTACTATAATAACTAATTGTTTAAAAAGTTTAATCCCTGCTATTTCGATAGTTAAGAAGCTTTCTAATATTTGCATTGCTTACAAAGCACACATTGCAAACATTTTCATAGAAAACTTTAAACTCGTTCAAAATAAGCAAATAAGAACTTGCAAAAGCAACATCAAAGTTTTCGATACATGCTTTGTACGCAGCAGTGCAATCACAATGATCTTGATTGTTCGATGTTAAAGTAAATGATAGAGTGTTTGCCATTTCAGAATATAATCTCTGAATGTAATGATCAAGAATTGATGTGAAATATAAGAACAAATTGTCTTCTTCTTTCTCACCAATATCCCAACAATTTTTGAAACAGATTGCTTTTACAAGCTCATAATGTAAATCGTTGATATTTACATTACACAAGGAATTTTCAAGTCTATCATTGATCATACCCACGATATCTTTTTCCATCCTAGTGTCATTGTATTCCTCTCTTACTCTACTTATCATTTTTCCAAGGATATAGCTGACAGATATGATAAAATTGGTTGTAACTGATCCGGCGATGATCCTCTTAGTATTGTTGATAAATTCATCCGCAATATACGGATCACTACAATTCAAATCAAAATCATAACCGTTTAATGCATGCATACTTAGAGTAGCTAAGCACTGCGGGATATCTGTATACAACTCTTCACCACTATTAACATTGAATTCTGAGTAAATAGAGTTGTATTTGAAATTGATAGCAGACTTAACTGTTTGCGAAGATGATTCTTTTACATCTCTTGTAACAAGATCATCTTTTCCAATATAGTAATTTCCAATCTCTCCTACCTTTTTCATAACGCACTATCCTTTCTTTAATACATACAAGACCCAAGTTCGTTTGCAAAAACTTTAGCCTCATTGAAACTCATGATAATATCTTGTGACGTTATTGGTAAAATTAAATTATCACCCATAACAAAAGATATTATCATGTCTCCGTTAGATAAATCTTTGTGTTCTAAATTAGATGGTGATGTATGTACTGTCATATTTACAGATTCTCCTGTATACAATAGCACATTAAAATCTTTATCATATGGACAATGATCAACGTATATACAATCTTCATCTACGATTCCAAAATCATCTGGATAGGGGTTGTTAATATAAAACGATGAATCAAGTTTTATACCAGTAGCCATATCACATGCAGACTGGGAATCTATAACAAATCCTAAAATCACACTATTCGTCACAGCATCTGAGAAAATAACAGATTTGGATGGAGATCCAAATCCGTTCATAATCTGTGAGAATCGTGACTGTTGTACATCATTTATTAATATGGTGTAGTTTTTTGTTTTTAGTGTCTTTAGCATATTTTGCCTCTTTCATCACAAGATTATGGTATTTTCTTGTATCGAATGGTGCATAGCCAATAGATACTGCGTTTCTTAAATTGTTTGATATATATAGTGGGTCTTGATAAAATCTTTCAAGCATATATCCACTATATCTATCAACTTGGTCATTCCCAATAGCTAATGAATATATTAATTCATCATCTATTGGAATTGTTATTTGATTAGATTCTTTAAATACTCTTTTAGCATTCATTATAGAATCATAATCATTTTGTTTTACATGTCCTTTTACATGATAGAATTCAATACGTACATTGTTTGATAATATTTCGTATACAATGTCCATAATGAAATCCAGGTTACTAATTGATCCATTCTCTCCTAATACATTTTCGCTTTTATTCCTCCTTATCCAATTAAAAATACGATCACGAATTGCAAATATAGAAGTCTGAGAATCGGAGAATAATCTAATATTCTGATATTGTCTATATTCAAAAGCTTTTTGTACTCCTAATAGAATAGCATACAATTCACCTCTCTGGACTGTAGAATTGTGCATAATGGTAAATGTCTGATCTATTAAAAGATCTTTACAATATACACAAGCTCCAGAGCATACACTGTTACTATTATCTATATTTGTATAAGAAGCATCTGTAAAAATACATATAGAATTTTTATTAAAAATGTCAGATTTTTTTAGTATCATCTCCAATTCCTTTCATATTTATAATATCTTAATTATATTATTATTGGTAGAATAATCACATTATATTAAATATTACTTAAAATTTTATTTTTTTTTTGAAAATGAAGGTGTTTATATTATGGAAAATAAAAATTTTTATTCATTACTTAACGAGATTTCCGGATCTAATCATTTTGACGAGGATAAAGATTTATTAAATGAGAGAAGCATGATCCAATCTATCTTTGCAAAAAGAAACTTCTATGTAGACTTTCTTGGAAGAAAAATCTCCTCTATTATAAGAAGCTATACCGGCCTCAAGCATTTTAATTATGATACCAGTATGGACAGATGGAGGATTAAATTTATTCAGCAGAAAACAAATACTGTAGATATTCCATTTATAAATCTCATTGTAGGCACAGGTGTTGGATATGGATATAATGGAACTTCTATTGGTGTATACTCTGAAACGAAACCTCTCAGTGATAGAGATTGCAAACTTGCAAAAGACGCATTAAGAGCTAATTATAAAGAGATTATTGAAGAATGTCAATCTAAATATAAAATGTTTAAAATTAAAAACATCACAACCAGAGGAGCTCTGGTTATAAGTGTTACAGTAGAGCCTGAAGGAAAATATTAAAAAATATATCCAGTGGAGAATATTCTCCACTGGATATTTATCACTTTCCTACTTCATTGTATCTATCGTCTATGGTTTTAAATAATGCTTCATTGTCAGCATCTTTTTCTCTTATATCTCCACCGAATTTCTTGTATAAAAGAATATAATATGCTCTTATATATCCCATAGTATCTTGATCTTTTGGGAAATTTACAAAATCATCTATAAGACCATTAAGCTCTTCAAGTTGCTTCATAAGATCTTTCTTCATTTTAGGATCTATAGATTCATTTGCAAGTTCTTTCTTAATATACTCAGTTGCAACTTTTACTCTGGCTAGTCCCTCTGGGTGCACGTCTTTTATATGAAGAATATATGCTAATAAATTTGCAAGGTAAAGATTGTAAACTTTAAATGTTGTACTTACACTATTACCTTTTTTCATTGGATGCTCATCAAAATACCCTTGATACATTTTGAGAAGTCCACTATGCAATTCTGCACTATATCCATACATTGCAGCAAACGTATCTGCAAATTTTTCATTAGTGTACCCAAACATAGAGCCACGCATATTATTTGACATAGCCTCATGCTTTGTAAAGAAAGATTTTAATCTAGAACAAATAGAACTCGGTTGAGCAATATTTGATAAAAACCCTGTAGATTTAGCAACTATTCCTCTACAATAGAACGACACATCATCTGCAATGGTTTTCATACTTGTATTATGAAGAATACCATTAGATATTTTTGATAAGATTGTATTATTCACATTTTTGATAGCTTGAACAATACTATTTGTAAGAGAATAAATACAATCTTTATCAGTTACAGCATAAAAGAAAGTATGTCCGATCTCGTGTAATAAGATAGCTACTATCTCTTCATCTGTAAGTTTATCGTAATCTAACGTTCCTATATTTATTGCAGCCATCGCAGAGATGAGTCCCATTCTACTTTTATCAAACCTAAATCCACCTTTATTGGATTTTAACGCTGATATGGAGGCCTGTTTCTCTTCTTTAGTTTGATATAAAGTAGTAGGTAAAGCATACGCATTAACACTGTGATCTGTAGATATAGATAATGCGAACGTTTCATATCCAAATATACTCTCACAGAGTCTATTAAACTTTAATACATCCTTATCGATAGACATTGATGTACTGTATGGCTTTCCTTTAAATTTATTTCTTATAATAGAGAACTGCCTTTGAAGAGGTTCTACAGTTCCTTTTCCAAAATACACTTCATCTAAAACATCTATGTTTTGAAAGGCTTTTGGGTTGCTATTTACAGAAACTTTATAAATCATTTAAATACACCTCCAAAACATAGTTACATCTCTACAGTCTCACTATCATCCTTCTCAACTCCAATATTTGGAATAAGGCCATAAGATTTAACCCCAGTAATTAATTTATTTGCCCAATTATCTTTATTACTATATCCTACATCCATCATACCAGTTCCAAGCTTCATAGAAAGATTCTTTTGAAGAACATCTGTGGGGGAGAATACGACATGGAACTTTCCAGGATCTGCTTCTATACCAGACTCCTCAGCTTCCTTGATAATGACATTTGCAGCATCATCTAAATTTAATCCCGAAGCTTCGCAGAAATTTGCAAACTCAGAAGCCTCTACATAAATTTCATTGTTTTTGTCTACTACTGTACGTACATTCTTCGGATCTGACATGGCTTCTTTCATAGCCTCACATACTTCACCGGAAATTGGGCATGAAGAATCATATATTTTTTTAAGATCTTCACTATCCATATTTTCAAATGTATCAGTAAACTCAAACTCTTCATCGTTTTTAGCACTCTCTAAAATTCTATTGATACACTCTTTACTTAAATTCAGCATATATTTTTCCTTTCTATTTTAATCTTCATAGTCATCATCTAAATTGATGACTCTATTATCATCTTCAGTATCATCATCATATATAGTTTCAGAATCTTCACTATCTGTGTAGTCATCACTATCATAAACAGTCTCATCATCATCGGAAGAATCATCACCATATATAGTTTCTGGCTCCTCTTCGTCATTTACATTATCATCATTATTATCCTGATAAATTGTTTCAGGAGCGTCTTCATTTTGATCAGTATCGGTGTCCTGATCTTCTGGAACAATAGTATTCAACAATTCCTCAACAGTCATGCCTTTGGATGTCGCATATGCTCTGATACGTTCCATGTCATAAGATTTACCATCATCATATCCAATAACGATATCTGCTTTCTTTTCTACGTTCTTAGAATCGTAGGCATCTGTTGGTAAATCCTCTCTAAACTCAACACTCTCTACAGCATCATTCTCTTCTCCTTTATTGATACTGAAATCTGAAGTGTTATTATCAATCATAGTATCGGCATGATTTGGAAGATCTATGCATTTTCCAGGGCAATCGTCATTACAATATTCCCCATTGGATTTGATATAATCTAACGCTTCTTTCCTTTTCATTCTATCCATTTCTGCATCGTCTATATCTTCTTCTACATCATCATGAGTTACTTCTAATCCACGATTATCTTCATTATCGTACTGATAATGGATTCTAACATCATCGTTTTCTAAAATTTTATCATAATTATAAACTCTCATATTTTACCCTCTCTTTTTATCTCTTAAAAGTTTTAGATTATCTATTGTAATCTCATAATTATTAATGATTTTTTCATATTTGGTTTTATAATCATCAAGTATCTTGAGATAGTTATTGTAAGTAACGATAGTATCTAGCAAACTTTGTGAAATATAGTAGAAATCGTTTAGAATCTTAAAGTTAAATGGTAAAGATGTTTTCTTTAAATACTCATATTTATAAAGCATTTTATTTTTAACTTCTTTCCCATTCCCTTTAGCAATTTCCTTAAATCCTCCTTTAGGAAATACATTTAGTACATAAGTAAATGCTATAAATAGCATCTTCACTGCAAAGTTTACCAATACTGAGCATTTGAATATCTTCTTCTGCTTTTGGTCTTCTTTATAGTTTCTTACGTTATCGATTTCTTCTTTAATATCTTTAAGAATTCTTCTGTACTTTTCTGTGATATTTTCTAATTGTGATATTGTATAATCTTTACCTTTTTTAGAAACTATTTCTACAATCTTATTAGTTACTAAATCCATGAATAAAGATACACTTCCACCACCATATGAATTTAAAACAGTTTCTACAGCATTTACTTCATTTAACACTTGAAGATCGTATAAATCATAATTACTTTTAATCTCATACAATGCTCTACTATCAGAAGATATATTGTAATTATTTTTATACTGCTCAATGGCTCTTTCTGTAATATAATTGTGTCCATTGAAACACATTATATCTTCAGATAGATCAATAGAATCAAAAGATTCTGACAATAGGAAATTTTTTAGATTAATCTTACTCATTAAATTAATTAATCCTTTTCTTCATTTTTAAATATCAATGCATCTCTCATTTTATTTTCTATATTTTCATTTAATACTGGAAGTGAATACATGTTATTTTTGATAGTATCAATTCTATTAGACATTTTATTTGAAAGTAGACTTATATCTGGTATATTGTAAGATGAAGACGGATCTAAATATACGTTTGATTGACTGATGATCTTATTCTGATCATCAGGATTAAAATCTTTTTCATATTCTTTTATAGAATCTATTGTTTCTTTCTGTTCATCATCTATAAATTGAGAATATAATTCTTCAAATAAATCCGGTCTTCCATATACATTAGATGGTGGGATATATAAATATCCTCCATGAACTAATTCATGTTCTGTAGAAGATAACGGATACAATCCTACTAAATTCTTATAGTGATCTTCCATTACCTCTTTAGCCACCATTTCTACTGATAAATCTTCATGATTAGCTAATCTTTTTTCATACACTATTCTGGTTATATCTTCTAATGTAAATGGGGTATGATGTATTTCTATTTTTACTTTAGTAGAATCATCATTAGTTATATTAGGATTTATACCTGATCTATTCATTCCTCCAAAATTTCTTAAATATTTAATCATTTCTTTATATTCAAATGATCCTCTTACAGATTTTTTTATATCTGATAAATACTTATTGAAATCTTTAGGATTAGATAGATCATAATCTTCTATATCATAATCTGGTAATACTCCAATATTAAATGTAGTACCTTCTGTACTTTTTATATCATCTGGTTTTATAAGATTAATTGGATTTATCATATTACTTTTATTCTTATAATCCCTTCATATGCTATTATTCTTTTGTTTTTGATTGAAAATTTTGAAAAAAAAATATTATTTTTTTTCTTGTTTTTGAAAGAGGTATACCTATACATACCTCCGTATGGCTTAATTATATCGGTATGATATGTAAGATCTTATTAGATTTACTTTAATCCTTATCAGTAAGGCATATCCGATATTCATATACATGTGTTATATACTCCTAAGTGATACCATTCAATATAATGATGATATATAAGGTATTCATTATCTATCGATTACATTCTATATATTATCATTATTACAGATTCATAATTCCTAATAACAACTACTATTTTCTTACTATTAGGAAACCTAATTCCTACTAATTACTACTAAATACATCTAATTACAAATACCAATCACTTACTATTTGTAAGATTAATATTATTTATTACAGATTATTTCTTATTACTATTAAATGACTAAGGATATCTGTGTAAAAATTATATCACAGATATAATTACTAATTGAAAAAAACTTTAGTACGCTAAAGTGTATTTTTGATTAAAATAGAGAAGGGTAATATTACCCTTCTCTTATATATTTATTTATCAAACTTTGCTATCATCATATGATATTCCAGCTAAATCTTTAACTGATCTATCTAGTTCTACCATAAGTTTATTTAAAGCACACATAATTGGAATAGAGCATGTCATACGTTTATTAATAGATCTTATACCAGCAAAAGAATCAATGTGCTCATTTGGTCTAAATTTGGTTGTTGGTTCTAATCCTTTTGGAACCAGATACTTAATTGTGCCTTTATTAGCAGAGAAGAACACTATTTTATCTCCAGTAGCCATCTTATCAATATATTTGATATAGAAGATTATTTTTACTCCGTCATTTATGTTCTTAGCTTTACCAACGTTATCCATTTTTGAAGTTATAGGAAGCTCAGAAGAATCTATTCCATATTTTTTATAAATTGCTCTAGTTTTCTTTATTTGGTTTTCGTATGATGTAACAAATTTACGTAAAGATTCAGACATTTCATCTAACTCTACCGTTCTATAAACTTGAATATCACACAAAACACCAGAATATTTTGATTTAATTGGGTTTCTACCAAGCTCAGAAATTTGATCTTGGTTAATAGTAAGATTTTTCATAAGCTGATTTACAGCATCATCATCGAAATCAGCTTTAAAATCCATTATAGGCTCACCTTCTGCTACTTGATCTCCTATATTCTTGTATACAAATATATTTGATCCTTTGTCAAGTATAACCTCTTTTGCCATAACTACAGTAGTTCCGATTTTTTCTCCGAATTCTTCTGTTATCAAAGCAGAATCCTCAAAGTTTTCATCAGTACTCAGTATAGCAACTTTAGCAAGCGTTCCCATATTACATGCAAGGTGTTTAGATTCACCTACATTATTAGAAAATGATAGTTTATCATACGCTACAACATCGTTTTCCTTTATCTTTTTTCCAACTTCAAGATCCGTACTGAGTTTCATTATAACAGAATATCCGCCGTCTGAGTTTTTCTCAACTTTGTCTTCGAGACTAATAAATTCATGAGTACCATCTTTATACTCAATAACCATATAGTCTCCTTTAGAAGAAGGCTTTTCATTCTGTACAATCTCTACTATAGTACCGTCTTTCTTAGCTTTAAAAGCATAAATATCAGATGATAAATAAGGTATTGCTTCATCTGCACCATTTGTAACTAGCATTGGATCGTTATTTTCACATCTTACAGTATGCTTAGATGTCTGGACGTATGTCATTAACGTTCTTGGTGGATCGTCATGGGTACATCCAAGAGGAACCATTGCTTCTGTAGTTGTAAGAGTTTTAGCAGTTGAGAATTTACTTGTATCATTTTTTATTGATTTGACATATCCTCTATTCCCTTCAATATTGGCATCAATGGTTGCTTGTCTATTGATACCAACATTTCCTGAGAAGCCAGTATCCATTCCTAATACATTAAGCATGGAATCATCGTATCCACGTTTATCTACAGAATATCCTCTTTCTGTATTAAGACCTACTAATCCTTTATTAGTTACAGTATGATTGCACTCTATATCGTTTACTACATTATTTATCGAAAGATCACTTGTAGATGGATCTCTTGAAAGTATAAGATCTATAACAGCACTCTGTTTGATAGTCATTTTCGTATTCTTTCTAGAATGACGAATCTGATTAGCATAAGACTGATATGCTATAGATAATGCTTTATAAAAATAACCAGCTATAAGCTCTTTCCTTCTCCATCTCCTTACGGATTGATCTATATGAGATACATACTTATTATCACATAAGAGATTACTAGTATAGATCAATACAGACACATAATCTGTAGGAAGTTTATAAGTTTCAAGAATTTCTTTTGTTATAGGATCAATCATACAGTCATACGAATTCTCCAAACCATCTGCTTTAATAACCCCACCATAGTTATCCAAGAAATCAATATAAGTTTGCTTCTTATTTATATCTCTTATAGAGTAAGATTCTGTATCTACTTCCTTTAGTCCATTTAAAAGCATAGATGCTTGATATGTAGATTTATAAAACATATAACCATCTAAGAAAGTAAGATAATCCCATCTAGGATCATATTTGCGTTTATCTGATCTTATACTTTGTACAAACTCATACTCAATTCCAGCTTTCTTAAGAGTAGTGGTCAATCCTTCAAGATAAGCACATACTATGATCAATGGAAGTTTTATACTAAGAATAGAAGCTTGAGCATAACTATACTTCACACCAGATACTACAATATTTGTATAAAATTCTGAAAATTCAGTATCAGAATCACACAAAAGCTTTGCAATATAATCCGTTACTGTAAATCCATCGTTTGTATAATATACTATATCGTAAGATTTAGTACTTGTAGAAGCTTCGGTTACAGACCCTTTTAACTTAACTCCTATTGGTAATCCCTTAGAATCATCTATTCCTTCATACTTAGACCGTAACGTATCTTGGTTAAAGTAGAAAATATAATGTTTGTTTTTAATCTCCCCTACAGAATTAGATAAATCAACATAATCTACAGGTAATTCGTAATTATTACATATAATATGGCTATCTCCATATGTAACAATCATTTTCTTATTATCTGTAGAATCTGCATATTTCGTTACAGCTTTGAGTAATTTATTTGCCGAAGGTATACTCTTACCAATAGAATTACCATATTTACGCACAAAGATCTTATTGTACCCACCAACTCCTATAATCTGGCACTCTTCAGGACCAGTTTTTATAATAGGAACTAAAGTGGATTGGATCATCAACGTTTTTCTATTTCCACGTAATCTTAAGAAATTTCCATCGATAAATTTAGGTATATCTATCTTTAAAGTAAATCTTGTTCCTTTATAATCTTCACAAGATATCTTCCATGTATAGATAGCATCTTCAGAATTCGATGCATCTTCAACATCTATATTTTTTACTGTAATAGGATGAGACCAATCTTTCATACTATCTAACATCTTTACAATATCAGAATCTGGATCGTATTTCTTATCAAAGTTCATAAAAGTAAGAGATTTCCACCCATCATCTATGCTAGATATATTCAATTTAGTCTCTGGAAGTTTCGTATTATTCTGATCTACAGATAATAATTCTCTTATGCTCTTTTTACCAACAGAAGAGTTGTGGAACTCTTCTTGATTTTTCGTCATTTTAGCTTGACGAGTTTTATCTATCTGTACTCCGTCATCAGGCTCATTTCCAAGATCATCTATCATTTGCTTAAATTCATCTTCGTCAAGTTTATCCATAGCATGATCTACAGAAATGGCAACAGAAGATGCTTTGGCAACAGCATCTACTATCTTAGATTTTGTATCATTGCTATTAGAGCCATTTATAGCTCTATTTACAGAAATATCTATTGCTGGTTTTTTATCATTATCTTCTTTTTTATCTATCGTATCTAATTTCTTTTGTACTTCTCTCTTTACAGTATTATCTTTATCTATTATATTTTTTGCATCTGTGTTTGATGGAAGAACCTCTAATTTAGATACATCGTTAATTTCTACATTTTTTGCTTTCTCAATTTTGTCGATAAGCTCCATTGCAATTCCAGTAGGAGAATCAGAGCCAGTATTGTCAGCATCATCGTCAGAATCAGCAGTGTTTGTGATACTTGACTTTAATATTCTCTTAAGAAGATTTGAAAGCATTGTAGCATATTTAACTTTATTCTGAGCTGAAAGAGTAAGTTTAGAGAAATTAATTTTGAAATAATTCAGAGATCCTAAGAAGATAATATCAGAATCTCCAAAGATATTCTTTAACTCACTATAGTTTCCTGTTTTTAAGAGATTGTAGATGTATGAAATTGGATTTATATCTTCTTTATATATCCACATTCTTGTAGATGAATTGTGTCTCCAGTCAAGTACTGGAATAAATATTGTTTTCTTAGTATAAGAAGAAAATCTATTATCTTTTACCAATCTCTTCAAAAACTCAGCATAAGCATTATATGATCTTATTGTGTTTATTTTTTTCTCATCATTCATTGAAAGAGATATATTTCTAAAGAATGATTCATTATAATAAGAAAGATCAAAGAATAAATTAGCATCTCTATATCTTGGAAGGTCAAGATATGTCCATTTTATAAACTGACAATCTTCCTTTACCTTCTTATATGCGGAAAGAACAGCTTTATTATTTCTGAATCTATCTTGGTATAAAGCTTTTCTGAAGATATTATTATAATTATCAGCTTCAAAAATATATAACACATCATCATTTATGAGATAATTATCTTCTCCAAGATATTGCTTAGCTTCAGATAAAGAATAATATAATTGCTCAGATACAGAATTGTCTACAGTAGAAGACGATCCACTATTTATACTAGATGATCCATTTGCAATTCCAACTCCTTGGAAAACATTTCCATTTTTGATATCTTCTATACTGGTTGTTTCTCCAGATCTCTCAGAACCAACGTTTCCACGTTCGATATCTCTTTTAATTTTATTAAGCTTATACGCAGACTTAGATTTTAATCTTCTTATAAGCCTTTTTCCAAAATCTTTAGTTCCACCTAATACATTTACATTTATACGAGATCTAGATACAGTATCAGAAGAACCACTGTCCTCATCAGCTTCGTTTATGCGTATATTAGAAGCTGCTGCTTGTCCATATAAAGATAAAAGCTCCGCATAATAAGCATTAAGCTTATTGAAATCGTTATACTTTATAATCTCTTTTACTTTATCTAGCCCATGATACTTTAAAATATATTTATACAGCTTTTCTAGTGTAAGATTTTCATCTTGATCTCTGGTTGTGTAATCATCATCTTTGAGAAATTTATCACAAAGTCCAGATATTACTAAAGATGCAGGCTCAGCGATATTGATATCTACATTTGAATTGTAGACATACATCGTATATAATTGGAGGGTGTATGTAATGTAATCCTCATATTTAAGACTCAATCTAAGCTTTCCAAACGCTGATTTCGAGAATATTACTATATTTCTATTATCGATATATCCAAAGTCAGATTCAGATGAAGATACTATTATATTTATAGGATAATCTGGAACAGATAGTTTCATTTTACTAAAAGCCGAGTTTACCTCTTTCATAGTAATAGCTTTCTTAACAACTTCAACGTCTCCAGAATATCCAGAAAATACAATATTATCTCTTCCACCAAGTTTTTTATTAGCATAATCATTAGATGATTTATTTATCATCTTGCTTCCATATCTAGCTATAAAATACTTAAGAGGATTAGACAATTCTGCATTACTACTAACAATCTGGCCAGGTGTCATAAACTTTTGATGTAGAAAGCAAGTATTTGATGTTTTTGGTTTATACTTTTTATCAACATTATCTCCACCAAGAGCAACAAATCCGTGATTATACTCAATGTGAGTCTTATTAGGATTTTTTGTGCTAGGAGAAGAAAATTGAAAGTCATAAATCTTTCTTATCTTCTTAGGAGATATTCCTGTAAGTTTTTCTCCAAAAGCAGAAGTTTTATGCTCTAGTTTATTGATATCAAATATTTTAACTGTAGGTATTGTAAGAAGTCCGGTTACTGAATCTTGTCCTACTAATAATTTACCATCGCTACTAATGTAAAATAAGCTGGACGTTTCTTCATATTCTATTCCAGCTGTATTCTTAGTAATATCCGATTTATATTTATCTGCTTCTTGAACTATATCGTTTATTTTGGACGATACGTAATCATAGTTTTTTATATCATATGCTCTAGCATCCGACTCAATATCATCATCTGTGATATCATCTTTATTTATACTATCTACAGAATTCGTCCTTGCCACTTCAAATAAATACTCATCATCTGTTGGATAATATAAAGATTCATTGTTTATATAAGTGAATACGTTCTTCTCCAAATAATACGATTCAAAATACTTTCTATTTATCGTATATGGTAAATTCATACAAGAGATAGACGACTTGTAGTTCGGAGTGAGAAGCATTATAAGAGAATTTTTCTTCTTATTTTTCATATTTATAGGAAGAAAAAATTGCTTCTTATATAATACTAAATCTTTTAAATCGTTAATGGATACCATAAAATGGATACTCCCTTCAAGATCATTAAATTATTGAAAATTATAATATTGTTTTTCTGCTTAAAAATATAGGGATTTTTGGGGCTAAATAAAAAATTAAGTTTAATTTTTTTTTGTATAGATAGTATAATTGTGATAATAACATATGATGATATATCATCATATGAAAATTTTTATTTCCTAAAGGAGGAAAAAATGAATAACAAGGATTACAATAAGAGTAACTATGTGGCAATCGGAGTCCTCTCAACACTGTTTGTACTCGTCCTTTTCACCCTTCTGATGATCTTCCTTGGTCAATATAGGTTTGGAAGAACATATACTGTTGAAGGGCTCAGCATGAAGAATGTGACCATTAACGGAAAGGAATATACCAGAGGTTACACTGGCGAAATGAAGTGGGGAAGACCTAACGGAAAGGGGACACTTGCATTTGTAGGCGAAAAGGACACTGATGACTGGTTTATCCTTTATGCAACATTTAAGAAGGGTAAGCCTACTGACGATGCTGTCATTGACAATTATCAGAGCACTGATCCGTTTGGAAGAAGTGTAGTACTCTACGGTGATTGGAATTGTGACAAATGGGTTCCTGTCGAGAACGCTGATATTAAAATGACATATGGTGATGATAGAACAACCTATGTGTCATACGACAGCAACGGAAGACTTAATGGCGAAATCTCTCTTCCATATCCTGGAAGTGCTGTGGATGTTGCTCATTATACCATTAATCATGGTATTGTAATGAACGAAGCAAAAATTACTGTTATTGATGCAATCGCAGAGTGTCCGAGAGATTATACTATCGGAGTAAATCCCGAGACTGGAGAGATTGCTCCTCGATGCGCTATTGATCAGGTTGTTTACTCTCTCTTAGCAAACGAGCCTGATGTAGAATTTGATGTTGATGGCATTGAAAAAATCAAAAATGTATTAACGGATGATGATATTGAAGGGAACAATATTATATCGGCAGATTATGTAAATCCGTTTGATGGTATCAATGTTATCGATGTTACCAATAAAGATATCTCTTCTCTCACAGCATCAGACATTTCTGGAGTTATGATTATCAATAAGACATATGATAGTGATCTGAGAAGCCAGAGAAATACTATGAATGAGTTTGAAAATGCTATTGTCTACAATGATACGTATACATCTTTTGGTAATCTTGATGTTATCAATATTGGTGGAGAATTTATGGCTTTTATTGGAGATAAGCATATTCAAAACATCAGGGATTATGCCAATGCTATGGGTGGAGAAACATTTCTCATTAATATGGTGCTTATCGGACATTATAATAACGATCCGATCTTTCTGTGCACATATATGGGAGCTGACAACATCGCATATGCTGGAGCAGGAGTTAAAGCCGATGGTTTTGAAGATAGTTTTGGAGAGGAACAATAAGTATATATAGGTGCAAATTCAAATCAGGCTATGGGAATTCCCATAGCCTGATTGTTTTTGATTTTTTTTTATAATTATTTAAACATTCGTATATTGGAGCAAGTAGAAAAGGAGCTTTATAAAATGGATAAAGAAACCTTTTATAACATTCTAATCCAATCAACTCCTGAAGAGATAAATAATTTAATATCTTCTAAAGGAAAAAAGAAACCTGTAAATGCTATAACTTTTATCAAAACAAAGAAAGATTCTAAGGAGGATCAACAAAATGAAAGAGAAAGCAAGAGAAGTTGTAAGTAATATTAAGGATAATCTTAAGCAGGCGTCTGCATCCAAGAAGGATGAGATTAGTGTTATGAGAGCAATGCTTAATGACACAAGTTTCCAGGTTGATATTTATACCAAGGAAGGAAAGACTGGAACGTACAACCCTTCCGAGGATATGAGAAACATGTGTTCCAACATTATCTCTGCTACTACTAAGATTGGTAATAATGAGGCACGTGATCTCGTAAATAAGTATGAGTTCAGTAAGTCGGATGCTGCTACAATGGTATCCCTTAGTAAGGAATTTATCAATGTGTATCTTCAGAGTGGAAGAAAGCTTCCTCTTGGTGGAAGACAGAATTCTGATGTGGCTCTTGAGTGGAAGACCATTAAGGAGAGAACAACTGGAGTTCCTGGAAGAGACGGCGAGGAGAGAAAGACAGCATTTATTCCGAAGCATGATGGAATCAAGGTGTACAATCCATGCCCGAGCTGGCTTAAGTAATTAAATATATAATGAAAAGATAAGATTTGGAGTAGGGCAATAAAGCCCTACTCCATTTTACATCTTAAATTTTGATCTGGTGGACAATCAAAATTATTAAAATACGCCGTGCTGCCACGCAACTTTATATTAATTAAAAATAAACGCAAAGCTAAAGGTTAAAAGCTTAGCGGCAGCGAGTTACAATTTTGCATAAGCATCTGCAAAATTAAAAAATATAAAACTTGTTGCAGAAAGGAGGGACTTATGTCCATTGCGTTTAATAAATTTTTAGACCCCGTTTCTTATTCAAAGAACGTTGTCAAGTCTGCCGGATATATCGGCAAATCTGTTATTAAAGGATTAAATCCCACCCTTACTAGATATGTTGAGACAAATGTATCTAGCGTTAAAGATTTATGGGATTCTATGAAGTCTAAGACTAAAGATCCTAAAAAGCAGATAAATGAATTCTTCGAAGATAATGAATATGGCAAAATGGGAAAAGAGTTTGTAGGAAACATTTTGCATGATTTAAAAACAGGAGAATTCTACAACTCCGAAAGAGCAGAAAAGAACACAAAAGAGTCAATGAAAGATATGTTTGGACTTGACTTTGACGAAGACTTTTTCGGAGATGATGACTTTGATGATAATAAAAGCTCATCCAATTCCAATTCTCAGGGAGTTACAAAGAGTACTATTCTTGGCGTTGGGGCAGATCTTGCCTCTTCTAATAGACGCACTGTAGAAACAAGCATGTCTAGGCTTATGAGAATGAGCAGATCAAATACTAGAGCTATGATGGCTCAAAATATGCAGATGATGAGCTCTATAAATAGATCTGTTAATTCTGTAAATGGTACAATGCTTATGATTTATCAGAATATGAGTAAACCACTTACAGATCACATTACAAATTCTACCAAATTTTATACTACTGCTACAGAACAGTTATCATTACAAACTGGATATATTAAAGAAATAAGAGATATTCTCGTAAAGAGATTTGAACCTAAGAGACGTGGATGGAATAAAAAAGAGTCTACGTGGGAAAAAGTATTTGGATACAATGGAACAGACCTTCCAAATCTTGTAGAAGTGGCAAAAGGATGGAAGAAAAATGCCATGGAATCATCTCTTGGATTAATGGCTTCTATGCTTGATCCAGGAATGCTTAAAGGTGCTATTAAATCGAGCGATATGTATAGCAATCCTATAGCTGCTCTTATAACAATGGCAAGCACTGCTGCTTTCAATAGAACTGGATTTGGAAAAGGATTAAATAGAACAGTTTCTGCATTACCCGGATTCTTTGCTGCTGGTATGAATAGAGCCAACCAGTGGGGAAGAAAACGAGGAGATCTTTTAGGAACTGCTATTGAACTTTTAACAGGAGGTCTCGTTCCAAAAGTAAAGAACAAATTTGATCTATCTAAGTATAATAAAGGACGAACCGATTGGACAGGTAAAGATGATAAAGCTTTGAGAGAAGTAATTCCTACTCAATTAGCACTGATTTTATCTGCTCTAACAGGAAATGATCCTAAGATATTTAATTATGAAACAGGTAGGTGGGAAAAAGCCACCTCTGTGATGGAAAAATTCGAGAAAGCAAGAAGAGACAATATCAAATATTCTGATAATCTCAGATATGATCTTGCTGGAAGAATATCTGATAGGTATAATATAAGCTCTGGTAGCAATGCTATGACATCTATCATATCTGATTATGATAATCTTATTCAGCTTATAGCTACAGATAAAAAAGCTGATCCATCTAATAAGAATCAATTAAGACGATATCTTAAGAGCAAAGGATACATGGGTCCTGCTAGGGATAGAAAGAAATATATTATACATGAAGAGAATTTTGATTTAATATTTGATACTCTTGAAGAGAGAGGATATAGTGATTATAGAGCCAGGTTTGTATCGACTGCTTGGAATGCAAGATCGGCAAATACTAACTTTATGAATGAATTATCTACTGAAGACAAAAATGGATTTGGTATGGTAAGAAACGGTTCTGATTTATACAGTGGAAAATCATCTAAAAATATTTCTAATTTTAATAAGGGATTAGGATTATTTGGAAAAGATGATAAGGGCCATAATATATTCTTCTATCTTCAGAATTACTATTCTGACATTAAAAGAATTGCTCATTATATTGAGACAGGTAGTGTAGGCAGAATTACTGCATCTACTGTAGGAAAATCTAAGAGAAAAGCTCTTAATGCTTTTGATGTTCCTGTTGCTGTAAATCAGCAGGAGCGTGCATTAGCATCGTCTTATGATGATATTGCAGTAAATGGATTTATAAGGCATTCTGCTTACTATGATAAAGATTCTTTAAGAGGATTACAATCTAAGAATTGGAGATCTTCTTGGAATGCAGATGAGTTAAAGAAATCAAGAGAAGATAAGTTATATTATCTTAAGAATTATAAAGGTAAGAATCTTGGACCTCGACCGAAAGATGATGCTCTTGGTGGTCTTGTATGGGACGTTAAAAAATTCTTTAGTAATAATATGAATGGTGAAAGAAATACTATGTTCGATACAATAAACAATAGCATTTCTAAAGCCATTTTTGGAGACAATCCTGAAAAGAAGGATATCGCTGGTGGTCTTGTTGGAGCTATTCATGATCTCCCCAATGCTCTTGAGAAGATAATGAATAATGTAATGCGTGATACCTTTAAATGGATGAACGAATTAGACTCCATTAAAGATCTAAAGGGTAAAATTAAAAACAAATGGAACGAGTTTAAGAAGAGTGACGCTGTTTCAGAATTTATAAGCACCTTCAAAGGAGCTGGCCAGTATTACAAAGATTCGTTTTCTGACATATATAAAGGAATTAAAAATAGCCCATTTGCAGCAACAATAATGGGAAAGAATGATGTTAATACTACAGGAAGCAATTATCGTGGTGGCCAAGTTATAAAATCTGGAGTTGCATCTGTATCTGAAGGTGAGATGATTATACCAGCACATCTTAATCCTTTCTATAGGAAATTCATTCCAGATTCTACAAGAAAGAAAATAGAAGAAAGAAACACTGCTGGATGGCTCAATTCATCAATGTCTGACGATTATGATTTTTATGGTAACTTCCGTAAAGGAAGTACAGGTAAATATCATTCTAAGAAAAAAGGAAAGAAACAACCAAGATCTGCAACTTTTAGAACAGCACAAGCTGGTGCTAGATTTGCAAGATGGGGATTTAATAAAGCAAAAGATGCCGCTACACAAGAAGCGGAAGCTTTAGGTGAAGATATTAAAGATGCAATAGAAGGAAACGAAACTGCCAAAGATGCAGTAAACTCCTTCAAGCAAGCAGCAACAGCATTCAAAAATACAAGTAGTAGGTTGGCTCATTGGGTTGATGACGCTCTTGGTGAAGATGAAGAGTATAGAAAACTTAGAGAGAAAGCTAAGAATTTTGGATTTTTGAAGATGGCAAAGAAGCACAAAGGAGCAATGGCTGCTGGAGGCTTAATTGGCGGGTCTATTGGGGCAATCCTTACAGGTGGAAACCAATTTGGATTTTTAGGTGGATCTGTAATAGGATCTTTAGCCTCTCTCACTATGAAATCTGAAGAGTTCTCTGAGAAAATGTTTGGTACATACGATGACAAAACAGATTCTTACAGTGGAGGACTTCTTGGAAAGAATTTATCCAATTTCATCAAGAAAAGATTCCCTAATATGGCAAAATCTGGTCTTGTTGGTGCGACTATTGCTAGTCTTATCAAAGGACCACAGGGAGTTGTTGGTGGACTTGCTATCGGTGCCGGATTGAACTTACTTGCTGGATCGTTTGATGTAAATAATATCTTACTTGGACCAGAAGGTGTAGATGGAAAGCGTCGTGGTGGACTGGCTGGAATGCTTAAGCTTAGAGTCATTGATCCACTAGTAGACTACGTACATAATGGACTTGCCCATCTTACCAGTTATATCAAGAAATGGGTACTTGATCCTTTGAAGAACTTGTTTACACCTGTAAAAGATTGGACTAAAGGAATATTTACCAAAGTTGCTGGTGCATTATTCGAAGGAATTCATACAAAAGTATTTCCTATAATTACTGAACGTCTCGATAGGTGGTTTAAACCATTAACTGGAGCTGTAGGTAAGGTTGGTGGATTCTTAGGAGGTGTAGCGAAAGGTGTAGGAACCCTTCCTGGCAGATTGGTAAATACAGCTGCCAAAGGCTGGAACAGGCATAACGTTGCAATGGGATATTCCACCTTATCACCAGAAGAGCGTGTAAAAATAGGAGAATCCTATTTAAGATCAAAAGCTGCAAGAGGTATAAGATCTTTATTTGGTGGAGGAGAAGGACCAGGATCTCCATTTAGTAGTGGAATACTTGGAGCTTTAAGTAGAGCTACAAGAGTAAGAGTTCAAAATGATGAGTATAATAGATTTGCAGCAAGTAAAGACGTTACTGCTCAAGATCTTCAAGATATTTTAGATATATCTCAAACACCAAAACAGTTTAAGAGTTTACAGAATAAGAGAAAGCAAGATCTTTATGAGAAACTTGCTGGTACTATGGTTAATGGAGGACTTAATAACTCCAAAGACCTTAGTGACCTTAGAGGAATATTAAACAATAAAGAAGTAATGTCTGGAGATAAAAAATCCAGAGTAAAAGCTATTGATAAATGGCTCACCGATCAGGTTAAAAAAGGAACCATTGATAGATCAAATCTTGAAGCAGCAAGGGATGCTATCGGAAAATCTGTTACAGAAACAATGTCTGCTGAAGATGCATTTAAAAATGCTACACAGCGGCAAGCTGATATTGAGGCTAAATGGAAAGGAAGATTTAAATTTTCTGATCTTAAAGGTTTCAATGCAAGAAGAATATTAGCATCTGATATAGCATTTAAGAAGGGTGATGAGGAATATAAGAAAGCTTACGATGATTCTGATGAAGCTAAGAAAAAGAGGTATGAAGAGAAACTCAATAAAATGACAGAGGAAAACCCTGTTGATAATGAGAAGATTGAATATCTTAAGAATATTTCTCAAAATGCTCAGATTATTGCTAGTAATATGACAGGAAAGAGCGTAGATAAATCTACCTCAGATAGTGATGCTAAGAACATTGTCGATTCTGTAATGAAAGGCTCTAAAGAAGTAGGAGCAGAAAATACAGACGATAATAAAAATGAACAAAATGAAACAGAGAAGGTAGTAAAAGGAGAATTCCACAAAGCTGGAGATAATAAAGAAGAAACGATAACAGAGATTACTGAAACTGGAGTAGTTAAGTATACCAAAAATGCAAATGGTGATATGAAGCCAGATATGCGAGATTCTGAAACTAAAGAAAACTATGAAAATAACAAAGCTGAGCAAAAAGCTAAAATAGGATTCTTTAACAAGATGCTTGGAAATAGAAAAGAAGGCGGTGGCTTCTTAGACAAATTACAAGGCTTCTTAGGAATCAATGGAAAAGATAACAAGAAAGAGAAGAAAAAATCTATATGGGAAACCATTATGGGATGGGGTTCTACTCTTCTTGGAGCTATAGGAAATGTATTCGGAACAGTAAAAAGCTTCTTTTCCGATGCTGTTGGAGCTTTAACAACCATTGCTGGATTTGGTACAAGTATAACGGCTATTGGTGCTTTGGCCACATATCTCAAAGGTTTCTTCGGAACAAAGGGAGACGTATTTAACAAATTAGAAGGTGGAAGTGCTGCATACAACAACGTAGAAGCTAAACTTCTTGGAGATAAACGTGTTAAATATGACAAAACTGATGTAAATGGTAATAAAGAATTCCAAGATCCAAGAGGTCTTTCTAGAATTGCAAGTCACACTTTCTGGTCAGGAATGGTTGCAGGAGGAGTGCCAAAACTTCTTCCTGGAATTATAGGTAAGGGCGTTACTGTAGCGTCTAAAGCAGGATTCAAAGCTACAGAACTTGGAGTAGAAACAGCTGCTGAAGTTGGTACTAGAGTTGCACCAAAAGCTGCTACTTTCTTTGCAAATGTTGGCTCTAAAGTTGCAAATACTAAAGTTGGAGCAATGGTTGCCAGATCTGCTGAGAGTGGACTGCTTGCAAAGATATCTGGTGGTATTAAAGCTATCATAAGTAAAGTAGCAGTATTGCTTGGAAAGAATGGGGCTCAGGCGGCAGAAGCTGCTGCTGGAGTTACGGAACAAGCATCTGGTGCTGTTGCACAATATGGTAGAACACATGGTGGAGCATCATTACTGTCAAAAATAGCTGGTCCTCTTCGTATAGCCCAGATCTTACTTGCTGTAGAAAATGGATTTGAAGATGCACAAGCAAATCTTGGAATCCTTGACCCTCCAACATTACCTCAAAGAGCAGTGTCTGCTATAGTTGCTGGTATTAGTGATTTGATGTTTGGTTTGATCCCAACAGCTACACTACTTAATTTTGGTATAGCTATAGGAAATGCTTTAGGGTTAGATCTTTCTGGACTCAATGAGCAGAGAGCAGCCGCAAAAGCTGAAATGGACGAGTGGAACGCTACCAATCCAGATCAGCAATACAATAACGTAAGAGAGTATCTCAAGAACAGATATGGCCTTTACACTACTCAGGATAAAATAGCTAGAGTGGCAAAAAAGGTCGGAGGAGCTGCTTGGGGAGCTGTAAAAACTGTAGGTCGTGGAGCTTGGTCTGGAGTTAAAACTTTAGCAAAAGGTGCAGTAACAGCAGGTAAAGGTATATTTACTGCCGGAAAAGAATTATATAATTTAAACAAAGCACAGACTCAGATTGGTGGAAAAGCATTAAGCACCGTTTTAAGTTTATCAAAGAATCAAAATAGATTTATGCTCGATGCTGGAAAACTTGTTGGGTCTAAAGCAATAGAAGGAGCTAAAAAGCTTTACGGAAAAGCAACCACATTCAAAGATAATATTATAAATAGGGCCACTAACTATTTAAAAGAAAAGCACGGTGATAAATTAAAAGCATTAGGTAGAGATAGTAACTTTATGATGGTTGGTACTTTCGGAAAAAACCTAGCAGATGCTTTTAAAACACAAGATCCAATCAAAGGAACTATAGATGCATTTAGTCAACTTATAGGAAAACCTTCTGATATGGATGTAAAAGGATCTTTAAGACGTATTGCTGATTCTATAGTTAAAACAAGTAGTACTAATAAGAAGGGAAAAGGAAGTTCTATGGAAGACGCTTCCAAAGAACTTGATAAAGAAACAGGACTTGCAAAACCAAATACGTTATTTGGATTGCTTGGAAATGCTGTTGAAAAACTTCTTAAACTTGCTACATATCCACTTGTAGTCGTTCTCAAAGGAGCAATGAGTATAGGTGATAAGATTAGAGGAATAACAGATAAGTTTATAGGTCCTATTAAAGAATTAGCCAAAAACTTTGGTGTAGGTGGAGGAGAAGATAGTAAAAGTTCTGACTCTGACAGCTCTACATCAGGAAAAGTTTCACCAATCGATTGGTTCAAAGGGCTAATAAAGAAGGCAGCTCCAAAGTTTGATATATTTAGTAAAGGAAAAGAAGAAGAAAGCGGATCTGGATCGCATATTTCTCAAATATACAACGACGTGGCCTCCAGAAAGTTTGGTGGGTCTAATGTTGCTAATGAGGGATGTGGACCAGCTGTAGCCACTTCTGTACTTAGAAGATTTGGCAAAAATGCTAAGTTGAGAGATTCTGTTGAATATGCTATTAAACGTGGGTATGCTGCTGGAGCTTCTGGTATTGGAACAAATGCTGGATTCTTTGGTGATATACTTGGAAGAAATGGTATAAATACAGAATACACAGAATCTAAGTCTAATATAAATAATTCTATTAAGAATGGTCTTCCAACAATACTTCTTGGAAAGAATTCTTCTAATAGATCTAAGATGAATAGTCCGTTTGGACCTAGAAACCATTATGTGGTTGCTCAGGGAATGGATAGAAAAGGAAATGTTATAGTAGACGATCCAGAGTTAAATGGAACCGCGCTTTATAACAAATCTATTCTTAAAGATGTGAAGATGGGAGTTACCACTGGTGGAGATAGTGGAATGCCATTATTCCCAATACAGTCGGGTTTCCAATCTTCTATACAAAAAAATAATGTAGCTAATATAAACACAAGTAAAGATAAGCAAAGTAAGCAAAAGACTGATAGTAACAGCAGTGTGCTTAATGATGATTATCTTGGTAAATATGTAAAGAAATTTGAGTCTGGTGAGAAAGGACCAGAGGTAATATCTTCTGGAACTGGAGATCATGGTGGAGTTTCATATGGAACTTATCAGTTAGCTAGCTTCGCTCAAGATGGAGGAACTGCTAAAAAAGG
>ERZ773083.453-NODE-453-length-33835-cov-3.313114_pt1 | contig 33835 bp, 32 predicted proteins | sample MGYA00511465_ERZ773083 | MGnify/ENA primary metagenome ERZ773083 (study PRJEB29015, sample SAMEA2738001) | human oral metagenome | biome: human oral; feature: human-associated habitat; material: dental | place: China | collected 2060 ... | reverse complement strand
GAGCAGAGGACTGAAAATCCTCGTGTCACTGGTTCGATTCCGGTCCAAGGCATTTATAATGTATGGGATACTAGCTCAGGTGGTAGAGCACTTGACTTTTAATCAAGTTGTCCCGGGTTCGAGTCCCGGGTGTCTCATTTAATTAAAACAGCTTAGATAGGCGCTTTTTGGCTTGTTTAAGCTGTTTTTTGATTATAAAGCATCTATATATTAAGGTGAATATATAATCTATCTGAGCAATCTGTTTGCGACTTTCACTAAAATAATCCATCTGTACTTTTAAGCAGTTGATATAATATGTTATATTTGGGAGATTTTCATGTGTGGTTTAATGATACACTATTTAAATGTATAAACTATATTGACAGTGTAAAAATTTTATGATACTCTGAAAAAATATTAAGAATATTAGCTAATACTTATGGATTAATAAATTATCAAAACAATCGTATATTTGTATATTTATGTACGTTTAGATAATTGGATATATTGATACAAGTTTGTATAAACTGATTAATATTTATAGAAGTTAAAAATTCTGAAGATGTTTAAAAGAAAAAAAGGAGATATACATGATTTGGAATTTTATTAAATCAGGAAAAAATAATTATTTAAATAAAAAGAATATAAAAATAATATCACTAGGTGTATTGCTAGTACTATTTATAGCAATATTGGTATATAAAAAAAATAATATATATGAAATTGATGACTCAACAAAACATAGGTTTGAGTCTATGATTGGAAAACAAATTGGTGAAGTAATATTAGTACTGGGGGAAGGATATAAATATGAAGATTCCGAACATAGTAAGTTTGTATATGTTTTAGAGAATGGTATAGAGGTAGAGCTTATGGTTTTACCAGCTCATTATTTAGATTATGGTCCTAAATTAGGGGAAGTAGTATATAAAAAGAATGGGGAGGTTATTCGTGATGTAAGGATGGAAACTAATAAAAAATGGAAGATGAATTTAACAGTACTAAATATATAAAGAAACTTTTTATTGATAAAAAAATTGTTTTAAATGCGAAAAAAATAAAAATACAGACAAGACAATTTTTTGAATTAAATGATGAATATACATATGCAGATATAGTAAATTTATACGGAGAACCTCATGGTATAACGGATAATAATAGGGTATATTATCATATTAATTCATACTATGTATTTTTCCCAGGAAATTTTTCTTCTGATTCCGAAGCTAAGCTGAATTATTTGGATATATATTCAGAGAATGGTATGTTCAAATGTCGTATACAATATGCACCTGAATATATAAATGGCGTGTTGAATATATTTTACGATTGAAAATCAGTATAGTTAGACAATAAAAGTGATGGCACAGGAGATAATGTATGTGCAGAAAAATATTAGATTGATTAAAGAATAATAAAAGTCTTGTTTTAGTAGAAAGGAAGCTTTATTTTAGGTGGATTAAATAGATCTGCAGTAAATGTTTCCCATATAGGTAATTCTGACTTAAATGAGATTGAGATTAAGGTTAAATTAATATTGGCGGTATTAAGAGATAATGGCTAAGAAAGTAAAAGATTATTATGATATTTCTTATTTAGAAGAACTGGCTGCTAAACTTTCAGCTTTAACGAGCAATTTTAATAAGAAAAAATTTTTGGAATTAACTAAAAGTAAAATAGAAGATTTAGAATTTAATGAAAGGCAGGAGCTGATAGCTAAAGCCTTATATAAAGCCTTTGATTTAGAGTATGAAAAGGTACTTATAATTTTTGGGAAGATTTTAGGTAAAGAATTAAGAGGAAATAGCGGGGCATTTACAGAAGGATGGTGGTTGTGGCCTATTGGAAAATATGTTGAGATTTATGGCGATGAATATTTTGAGGCGAGCATAGATTTTAGTAAAGAACTTACAAAAAGATTTACTTCGGAATACTGTATGAGACCTTTGATTAAAAAATATCCTGCCAGATCCTTTAAAATATTAAAAACTTGGAGTAAGGATGAACATGAGAGAGTTAGAAGACTTTCGAGTGAGTGTTTGAGGATAAGGCTACCTTGGGCAAAAAAACTCTTTGCCGCTCTTGAATATTTTGATGAGTACTTTGAAATTCTGAGTAATTTGAAAGATGACAAAGACAAGTATATACAAAAAAGTGTAGCAAACAACTTAAATGATTTGTACAAAGAAGATAAAGACAAATTTTATTTTATAGTTAATACATGGAAAACGGATAATATAAGTAAAGAGTGCGAATGGATTATAAAACACGGTTCCAGAAATATAAAGATGGAATAAATTTTTTATAAATACTGTAGGAGGATGTTTAATGAATTACAAAAATCCATATGAATACTTATCTGGAAAATTATCTAATCAGAAATTAATTAATGCCGGTTTTTCAGAGAGGACTTATGATACAGGAAATGTTAAATTGAACTATATAGCTGGTCCTAAAAATGGACCGGCTTTGTTGTTGATCCCTGCTCAGATAGGTATGTGGGAGAGTTATAAAAAAGTACTGATACCCTTATCACAAAATTTTCAGGTATATGCAGTAGATAAAGGGCGAAATACACTGTAAATCAGTATATTCCGCCCTTGGGCAAATTATTCCCATATATAAAATTTATTTATTATTAATAAGTATAGATATTTCCGGTCAAAACTTTGACGGTGTATTACAGGTTTTCTTTAGGGTCAAGCCTCCTACACAGCTCAAGTATAAGTTTTTTTGATGAAGGCTCAAGATGCCTAAATAATTTCAGACATTCCTCCTCCATATCTGTAAGTATCACAGGATGATTATCGCTGTCATACTTATCAATACTAATTTCATCATTAACAAGAAATTCAATCGGCACATCAAATATATTGCTTATCTTAGTTAATGTTTCATAGCCTGCTTCACTTTCACCATGTTCGTATTTACAGATAGTCTGCTGCGATACATGAACTATGGATGCAAGCTGGGATTGGGACATATTTGCCTTTTCTCTTAGTAGTTTTAAATTCTTCAATTGACTCACCTCAATGTATATTCTAACAATTTTATGTAGTAAGTTAAAACTATATTACGTTGTCAAAAACAACACATAGCAGTTGTAAAAATATTAATATACAGTTTAACGTAATTATGCTAAATAAAAGTTCTACAAGAACACTCAGTTTCCGACTCTTCGCCTGATTTGTATAAGATATGACATAATTATGTTAAATAAAAAATCTCACAAGAACACTAAAGCCTCATCGGGCTATAAGCTTACTTGTGAGATAAAAGGTCAACAAAACAAAGCATGCAAGTAAGTATAACTTACACACGGAAATAACTTTTGTTATATATAAGATACTGCCGCTGCATATAGAGCTAAAACAAAGTAATCTACAAACCACATATATAAACAACATCTGTGCATGATGCAACGAACAAATACTTTAAAACTAAACGAGTTTTACAGTATCACCTACATGAACAAGTACATCTGTCGGGGTAAAAGGATTTATCTCATTGTAGTCTATATTTAAAGGCTCCTGCGACAGTGTTGGAACAAGCTGAGGCGGAAGTTGGAGTGCAAGCGGCGCTATATTTTTATGTTTATGATTTTTGCATATTGCATACTTCTCATGTACTTCGCTTACTACAAGTTCATCTTTAACAAATTCATAGTCTGAGAGTTTAGTACCGTCTATATCATAAATTGTACCGCAGTTTTCATAAACCTGAACTATATCTCCTTTATTGATTTTACTTCTTCCCACATTAATTATAAGGGAAAACTCATCAATAATTCTTATTACATTTCCTATACTATTCTGATCACTTTTTGCTGCTGCTTTATCAATGTTTTCACTCATCGGTAATATCTCCTATGTTTTTTGTACTAATCGGCATATCCTGCAACAGGCATGACACCATTAAAATATATAACATTGCTATAATATCACTAAAAGAATAAAAATGCAATGGAAAATAATGGAATTTTTTAAATAATTGCTGTAAATATGGACATTATGACATATATATGCTATACATATATATAAAGAATTCAGAAGCAGAAATTACAAATATTATACTTAAAAACCTGCTGAATTCCTATAAAAACAGTAGGGAAATATGCCCGAAGAATGGAAACTAATACCTGTATAACACCTGCATAAATCATGGCTAAAATGTAATACTATAATATTATTTATAGGGGTAAGCTGTAAAGGATGAAAAAGGCGGGATATTCAGTGATTTATTAAAGAACAATTTATATATTAATAATTAATACAGGATATTTCATAATAGGGGATGAAGTATCCGGGAGCAGACATTGATTAATTTAGAAAAACTGGGTGAGGCAGCAGAAAAGATAAGAAATAGGGAGGTTGAGGGGCTCGAGAATCTGTATCTGCTTACTTACAGGGATACATATTCTGATATAACAAGCTTTATCAATGATGAGGATGAAGTATGGAATATCCTTTTTGAAGTATATATTCAAGTATGGAAAAGAGCACTTTCAATACCTGATGCCAATATAATTAAATTATGGATAAGAGTAATTATAAAAGACCTTGCAAGAAAAAGGGGAATATCTCAGGTAAATGATTTTTTGAACACCGATTCAAATTATGGAAGGCTTGAAGAAAAAGCGGCAGCCGTCCTTATAGATATTGAAGAAGAACTCGGGATTTTTGATATTGAAGATGATGTGCAACCTGTAAGGAAGACAAGGAAACTTAAAAGATACAGAGCAGAATATACCTCACAGGACGATATCCTTTTTAAGCACAGAGATAAGAATAATGTTGAAGAAAACTCCGGTATTATTAAAGATACGGATAAAACTGAGAGTATTCAGAATCATAATAATGGCAGTTTTGAAGATATTAATGATTTTAACTACGAACAGGGTAAAAGTGAGTCAGATAAGGATACAGACAGTAAGCATACGGCTGAAATTAAGTCTAAAAGTAAATATGAATTAAATATTAAAAACAGATTATCTGTTGCTGAAAAAAAAGAAAGAAAAAAGCAAAGACGTAAAAACAGACGTAAATATAAAGGTGCAAATAATATTCAGGGAGATGACAGCGGCAAAAAATATGATAATAAAGATATTGAAAGTGATATAAATGCTACCTATAATACAAATTTAGAGGTTGTAAGAGATACTGAGTTAAATGAAACAATTTATAAAAAGCAGGATTTAGAAAAAGGAGAAAATGTAAAAGAGGAGAATATATCTGAACCTGCAGAAAATGAACCTTTAGACAACAAACTTTTAGAAAATAAAATATCAGAAAGTAATTCTTCAGAGAAAAACCTGTCTGAAAATATTAGATTAGAAAATAATACTGTTCATAGGTTAATTGCTGATAATAATATCATTATTCAAGAAGAAACTCAGGAGGATATATTACAGGAAGAAATACTTTATGAGAAAAAGCTTAATGAAGAAATATTGCATAAAAAGGCGCTGCCGGATAAAAATTTAAAACCACAGTCAGATAATAATGAGGAAATTTCTAAAAATACAGCTGATAAAAATACAGATATAAATTTTATAAAAAAATATAATTTAGAAGATGACATAGAAAGTAATATAGAAAAAAAGGATATAAAGCACACGGATATAAATCAGTCTGATATTAATGAAGGCAAAAAGATCGAAAGCAGACTTGAGAATGAACTCAGAAATAATACAATACTTGACTTGGAAAACTTAGAAAATGTATATGATGAGGATATTGATGATATATATAATGAAGAAGATTATGGAGTACAATTTCCGTCTTTTTTCAGATTGTTTGCCGCTGTTTTTGCAACCGGTGTAGCCATAGCAATTATTATATATATAGTTGATGTGGTAAAGGAGGATGAATCAATACATACATTTGCTTCAGATATATTTGAAAAACCGTCTAAGCAGTGGCTCGATATTTCAAAACAGCTTTTTGAAAACAGGGGATCAAGCCCATGGATTGATGGTATTGAAGGCAAAAAATACATGAGGGCTGATGGTCGCTTTATGCTTGAAGAATGGCTTGAAGAAGGCGGCAAGCTTTATTATTTTGACGATACAAGTTGCATGGTTACAGGTAAAAAACTGATAGGAAGTCAGACATGTACATTTGATGATAGCGGAGTATTAACATCTATAAAATTAAAATCCGTACCTGAAAACAAAAATACTGCAGTTGCAAGTGTTTTTAGGGATATAGGTGCTGAAGCTTTTTCAAAAAATATTGTAATGGATTCAGTAGCTTATGGAAGTGAATGGATATATTTTCTGCACATTAAGGAAAATGATAGAGATTCTCCGCCTGAACTTATGAGAATAAATAATACAAGTCATGCAGTGGAGCTGATAACTGATAAAGTAGACGGATATATAGTTATAGGTGATAATATATGGTATTCAAAAGATGGAAAAATACAGGTATTTGCAGCACTTGAAAATGGCGAAAATATATCGGAAAAATATCATATAATAATTAATCAGGGACTGTACAGCTTAGTGGACGGGATTGGAAGGATTATAAATCCTGCAAAGGGAGAAACTAAGATTGTCGGAGGCTGCGATTACATAATAGAAAACGGTATAATAAGTTCTGTAAGACCTGCTCCTCTTAGATCAGGTGAAAAAGAATTCAGATTTGAAGCTTCAGATATATATAATATATATAATTCCGACGGAAGCGTATTTTTAAATGTATCCGGGGGAATAGGTGCGGTATGTATGAAAGATAGTTTGTTATATTACAGCGAACCGTTTGAATACAATGGAAAAATACATACTAAAATATATAGACTTGATATAAATACAGGAAAAAAAGAAAGTGTAGGGGAAAATATAGAAGGAGAGATAAAAAATATGTATTATTATCCGGAATATGGTGAAATATATGCGGAATATGCTCCTTTAGGAAAGAAAAGTCCTTATACAAGAATTATAATTATAGGAAAAGATAATGATATAAATATAATTGATGAGACTGCAAGGATATCAGGTTCTGCAAAAGAAACCGAAAGTCTTGTATTTGTAGCTGTTGAAGGAGATAATATATACTGCTACAGGAATCACGGCAGTATGTCGGAGGACGGGAATCAATTTATTGTAGATGCTTCTTCATCTTTTATACTTGATAAAAGACGAAGAATAAAAATCAAATAAATATTAAAAAGAAAGGTTTAAGTTTATGAATTTGGATGAAAGTCTTATATATAAACTTAAAAAATATATAAATCAAGGAAATTATCCTTTTCATATGCCGGGACATAAAAGAAATATTCCCGAATCCATAAAAACAGCTATGCAGGATATATACAGTTTTGATCTGACTGAAGTTGACGGTACAGATGAACTTTATAATGCAAAAGGCATTATAAAGGAAGCAATGGAGCATGCGGCTGAGGTTTACGGTTCAGATAAAACATATTTTATTATAAACGGAAGCAGTGCAGGAGTTCTGGCGGCTATAAATGCCTGCTGCACTGCCGAAGATTATATAATTATGGCTGCAAACTCGCATATAAGTGCATATTATGCAGTTGAGCTTTGCAGGGCATATCCTGTATTCATAAAACCTGAAAAAATATCTCCGCATGAAATATATGCTTCTGTAAAAGCGGAAGATATTGTAAAAAATATAGAAGAATTAAAAAAAAGATTTAAAAAAACTCCACATGCAGTTTATATAACATCACCCACTTACGAGGGTATAATATCAGATATTTCAGAAATTGCACAGGAAGTACATAAATATAATATTCCTCTTATAGTTGATGAAGCACATGGCGCTCACCTGAATTTTTTTAACAGATATGCGGGAAGCGGAACGGACTCCGCACTTAAACTGGGTGCGGATATAGTTATACAAAGTTTGCATAAAACTCTGCCGGCACCTACTCAGACGGCACTTATACATATAAAATCATCTTTAGCGGATCATGAAAGGGTAAAATATTATTTAAAGGTGTTTTCAAGCACTTCTCCATCATATATACTTATGTCTGCAATTGATCTGGCAGTCAGATATATGGATGAAGATGCAAAAAATGATATTTTATCTGTTTTTAAATGGCAGAAAGATTTTAGAGAAAAAGCGGATAAATTTCAATATCTGAAAGTATTAAATCCTTTGGATATTGTTGAATATGAAAAAAAAATATATAAATATGATATAACAAAATTAATAATAGTAATTCGAGATAAATCAGCTGCTGAAAATCTCGGTATAAATGGAAATGATATAAAAAAATATTTAAAAAAATATCATAAAATAGAACTTGAAATGTCATGTGAGGCTTATGCACTTGCTCTTATAGGAGCCGGTGATACCCAGAAGGGATTTGACAGACTTTTTTTTGCACTTAAAGAGCTTGATGAGCTGATAGGTAAAAAATTGCAGCACTGTAATTTAAATATATCAGACTCGATATATGATTTAGATTGTGGAAATTATATAGATAATAAAAACAGTTCAGATATTATAAATGATATTAAAAAAAATGATACAGATTCTATTGATAATAAACTTAAAAAACTTTATACTCTAAAAGGCAGCAGAGCAAAGGAATATATATATGCATATCCGCCGGGGATTCCTCTTGTTATTCCCGGCAGCTATATTGATGCAAAAATAATAAAGAAAATTGAGCTGTATATAAAAAGCGGTTCAAATATAGTAGGTATATAAGATGGGTAGAATATATTGCATAATGGGAAAGAGTGCTTCGGGCAAGGATACTATATGTAATAAAATTATTACAGAATATCCTGAAATTAAAAGCATAATACTTTATACTACAAGACCTAAAAGAAACGATGAGATACATGGAAAACAGTATTATTTTATAAATATGGAAAAATTGCTGGAATTTGAAAAGGAAGGAAAAGTTATTGAAAAAAGAGTTTATAATACCATATACGGAGAGTGGGTTTATGCCACGATTGATGACGGGCAGATAGATCTTAAGGATAGAGATTATATACTGATAGGAACAATTGATTCATATAAGAATTTAATTGAATATTTCGGAAGAAAAAATGTAATCCCAATATATATAGATCTTGATCCCGGTATACGTCTTACAAGAGCACTTGAAAGAGAAAAACTTCAAAGCAATCCCGGATATGCCGAGTTATGCAGACGTTTTCTTGCTGATGAGGCTGATTTTTCCCCTGAGAGACTAGAACAGGTAGGCATAGATGAAGTATATGAGAATAATGAGCTTGAAAAATGCTTTAAAAAAATAAAAAAAGTTCTGCAGTCAACTAAGTATATTGATGAATAAATATAATTTAATTTATAAAGCTTTCAGGAAAATGTAATGTTAAGCTATAATGATATATATGGACAGGATAATATTAAAAATTATCTTAAAATGATTAAGCAAAAAAATAAAATAATGCATGCCTATATAATAAATGAAGAAAAGGGTATGGGTGCACAGGAGCTTGCAAAGGTATGGGCTGCACACTTGCTGTGCAAAAACGATTTGAATGAATGTTGTAAAAAATGTCATTCATGTATACAGATGAAAGCAGATTTACATCCTGATTTTATATTTATAAGCCCTTATAAAAAAAATTCAATAGGTGTTGATGATATAAGGGAATCTATAAACAGTACATTAAATATAATGCCATATATGGGCGGATATAAGATTTATGTCATAAAGGATGCACATAAGATGACTGTGCAGGCACAGAATGCTTTGCTTAAAACAATAGAAGAGCCGCCGGAATATGTTATAATAATACTGCTGTGTACCAATATGGACATGCTTTTAGAAACTATAAAAAGCAGATGTATTAAATTGAGGCTCCTGCCTCAGGCTGAGGATGCTATAAAAAAAAATCTGATTAAATCCGGAGTTTCTGAGGATAAAGCGGCAATGTATGCAGCCTATGCCAGAGGAAATATAGGTACGGCACAAAGGCTGTATGAAGATGAAGATTTCAGAAATGTATTTTTTGAAAATATAGAAATACTGGAGAGTATAGGATGGGGAGAAAATGGAGCACTGACAAAAGCTATGGAAATAATTAAAAATAGAAAAGACAATTTTAATGATTTTATTGAGTTTTGCAGGATATGGTACAGAGATGTTTTAATAGTAAAAAAAATAAATATTAGAGAAATGCTGATTTTTAAGAAACAATATACAAGCATTAAGGCATTTGCGGACAATTTAAAATATTCCGATTTATACAGAATATTTAATGCTTTTGACAGAGCTTATGACAGGCTTGGAGCAAATGTAAATCCTGATATAATTGTCCATACCCTGCTTTTGGAACTTAAGACAAGATTAAGGAGAATATATGACTAAGGTAATAGGAGTAAGGTTCAGAGAAGTGGGAAAGGTATATTATTTTTCACCCGGCAACTTTGAACTTTGTTCAGGAAAGATGGTTATTGTGGAAACCTCAAGGGGGCTTGAATGTGGAACTGTGGTTATGGGAAATAGAGAGGTTGATGAAAAAGATATAGTGTTGCCGCTTAAGTCTGTAAAAAGGCTGGCTAATGAGGAAGATAGGAAAAAGCTTGAAAAAAACAGAAATAAGGAAAAAGAAGCATTTAGAGTATGCAAGGAAAGAGTAGCTGCTCATAATCTTGATATGAAATTAATATCTGTCGAATATTCATTTGATGATTCAAAGGTATTATTTTATTTTACTGCACAAGACCGTATAGATTTCAGAGAACTTGTAAAGGATCTTGCAGCCATATTTAAATTGAGAATAGAACTTAGGCAGATAGGAGTCAGAGAAAAGGCGAAGATGGTAGGAGGGATAGGTTCATGCGGAAGACCTATATGCTGTCATGCGTATCTGTCTGATATGGTACATGTTTCAATAAAGATGGCGAAAGAGCAGAATCTTTCATTAAATCCCCAAAAAATTAGCGGAGTATGCGGAAGACTTATGTGCTGTCTTAAAAATGAATCAGATACATATGAGTATCTCAACCGCCGTATCCCAAAGGAAGGAAGTGTGGTTGAAACGAACAGGGGCATAGGTGTGGTTGCTTCGGTAAATGTACTTAGGCAAAAAGTAAAGGTGATTGTCGATAAATCGGATGACGAAAAGGAAATAGTGGAATTTGATGTTGCCGATATAAAAAGTCCTGCTTTAAGAAATGAAGGTTCCCGGGAAATAAATGATAATGACTGTGTAGGGGCAAAGGATGGTAAATAGTTGATAAAAGCCGGTGAACGTATTGATGACCTGCAAAGGAGCAATTTAAAAATAATACAAAATCCTGCATATTTTTGTTTTGGTATGGATGCAGTGCTTCTTTCAGGTTTTGCTGTGATAAAAAAAGAGGAATATACTGTTGATATAGGTACGGGCACAGGTATAATACCCTTGCTTTTATCGGCAAAAACTGCCGGGAGGTATTTTACAGGGATTGAAATTCAGGAATATATGGCTGATATGGCTAAAAGAAGTGTGGCACTCAACAGGTTGGAAGAAAGGATAGCTATTATACATGCCGATATAAAACATTATGATGCAATAGAATCAGGCAGTGTGGATGTGGTTACCTCAAATCCGCCATATATGCAGGAGTTTCACGGGATTAAAAATATTGAAGACTCAGTGGCAATTGCAAGGCATGAGATTAAATGTAATTTAAATGACATACTGTATAAGACCTCAAAAATGCTTAAAAATGGCGGAAGAATGTACATGGTACACAGACCGCACAGGATTGTCGATATTATCTGTAAAATGAGAAAATATGGGCTTGAACCTAAGAGGTTAAGATTTGTACATCCCTTTATTGATAAAGAGGCAAATATGGCTTTGATAGAGGCACGTAAAGGCACAGGTGTATGGCTTAAGCTTGAACCTCCGCTTATAGTTTATGAAAGTGCCGGAAAATATACACAAGAGATAATTGATACATATGGATATTGATATTAAAAAATATGGAATGATTTATGCGGTTGCAACTCCTATAGGAAATCTCGCAGATATAAGCCTAAGAGCACTTGAAGTACTTAGAACTGTCGATTTTATAGCATGTGAGGACACCAGAAACACCTTAAAACTTTTAAATCATTATAATATACATAAACCTCTTACAAGTTATCATAAATATAACAGAATAAAAAAGGCATATGATATTATAAAAGAGGTTAAAAAAGGCAAGTATGCCGCTTTTGTAACTGATGCCGGAATGCCTGCGGTATCGGATCCGGGTGAAGATCTTATACGTATTGCAGCACAGGAGAAAGTGGCAGTAAGCATAATTCCCGGACCGTCAGCCTGTTTAAGTGCACTTGCATTAAGTACCTTTAAAACAGGAAATTTTGTATTTGAGGGTTTTATACCATCTGAAAAAAAAGATAGAATAAAGGTTTTTGAAAGACTTAAAACTGAAGAAAGAACTATTATAATATATGAAGCTCCACACAGACTCCTTAAAACATTAAATGTGCTGAAGGATATATTCGGTGAAAACAGGCGTATAAATCTTGTAAGAGAACTTACTAAAAAGCATGAAGAGACTTTGCTTACTAATTTTAAGGACATAATATCTGATTGTGAAAATGGAAATTATATTCCAAGAGGGGAGTATGTGCTTGTAATTGAAGGAAGACCTGAAGAAGAGGTGATAGCCGAGAGGTCTTTGCAATGGGAGAGGATTGATATAGCCTTGCATGTGAAGATGTATGAGGATTCGGGTATGGATCGAAAAACTGCAATAAAGCAGGCGGCAAAGGACAGGGGTATTTCAAAAAGAGAGGTTTATAATAATCTGTTAAAATGATGCTTAGGATGGCAGTTAATCTTTTTTTCTTGACATTAATATAATCAACAATTAGAATAGTTTGGAAATCATAGAGATTTGATTTTTAAAAGGCTTCAAAGGAGAATTCATGGATATAGTATTATCTGGGAGTGGTTCGGCGCTGCCTGAAAAGAACTTGACAAATGATGACCTGAGCAGGATTGTTGATACAAGTGATGAATGGATAAAAAGCCGTACAGGCATAGCAGACAGGCACATATGTAAGGAAGACGAACCTCTGTCCCTGCTTGCCTTAAAGTCTGCACAGAAAGCCCTTGAGATGTCGGGTATAAAAGGCTCTCAATTAGAGCTTATAGTTGCAGGAACTTCAAGCTCCGACAGAAATTTTCCGGGCTGTGCCTGTGATGTACAGGCAGGACTGGGAGCGGAGGGGGCAGTCTGTTTTGATGTGAGCGCCGCATGTTCAGGTTTTATATATGCAGTTCATGTCGCAGAGTCAATGATGAGGGCATCAGGATATAAAAATGCACTTGTAATAGGCGCTGATGCACTTTCAAGACATATTGACTGGACTGATCGCACAACCTGTGTACTTTTTGGCGACGGTGCCGCAGCAGCAGTGCTTGTTTCAGGTGAATTTGGAGGCAGGGGTATAATAGCTTCAAGTCTTGGTTCTGACGGGAGCCGTGGAGCCTGTTTGACCTGCGGTTCAATAGGCGAAGATAAAAAACTTTATATGGACGGTTCCGAAGTGTTTAAATTTGCCATAAGAAAAGTACCTGAAAATATACAGGAGACAATAAATAAATCAGGGTTAAAAAAAGAAGATATCAGCCTTTTTGTGCTGCATCAGGCAAATAAAAGGATTATAGAGATGGTGGCAAAAAAGCTTGGTCTTTCCGAAGAAAGATTTCCAATTAATCTTGAATATACAGGCAATACTTCAGGGGCAAGTATTCCGATACTTCTTGATGAGCTGATAAGGGCAAAAAGGATAAAAAAGGGAGATAATATACTCTTGTCAGGTTTCGGTGCAGGACTTACATGGGGAAGTCTTATATTCAAATATTAACATGATATTAGTATAAATAAGCAGCTGTTTATGTTCATATAAACAGCAACTTATTTATTTAATATAAAATTTAAATATTATATTATTAAATAGAGAATTTATAAAAGGAGATTAATAAAAAATGGACAAAATCAAAAAAATAATAGCGGAACAACTGAGTATAGATGAAAACAGCATAAGAGAAGATTCAAATTTTAAAGATGATCTCGGTGCAGACTCACTTGATTTGTTTAATCTGGTAATGGCATTTGAAGATGAATATGGGGTTGAGATACCATCTGAAGATCTTGAAAAGATTACAACAGTTTCAGCGGTAGTAAATTATTTAAAAAATAAGGGAATAGAAATTTAAATATAAAAAATAATTATAATTAAGGCGGAGCATAGATGAAAACCAAAATTACCGAGTTATTGGATATAAAATATCCCATAATACAGGGAGGCATGGCGTGGGTTGCCGAACACAATCTTGCAGCGGCAGTAAGCAATGCAGGAGGACTAGGGCTTATAGGGGCTGCGAATGCACCCTATGAGGTTGTAAAGGATGAGATAGAAAAAGCAAAGGCTGCTACGGATAAACCATTTGGTGTAAATATTATGTTGCTTTCGCCTCATGCGGAATCAATAGCAAAGCTTGTAGTAGAAGAAGGTGTAAAGGTTGTAACCACCGGTGCAGGTTCTCCTGAAAAATATATGAAGATGTGGAAGGAAGCCGGTATAAAAGTAATACCTGTTTTGGCTTCGGTAGCACTTGCAAGAAGGATGGAACGGGCAGGTGCAGATGCGGTTGTGGCAGAAGGCTGCGAATCAGGCGGACATATAGGTGAAAGTACGACTATGGCTTTAGTGCCGCAGATTGCAGATGTGGTAAAAATCCCGGTTATTGCTGCCGGAGGTATAGCTGACGGAAGAGGGCTGCTTGCAGCACTTTCTCTTGGTGCACAGGCGGTACAGGTAGGCACAAGATTTGTTGCCTCTAAGGAAGCGGTAGTACATGAGGCATATAAAAACAGGCTTATTTCCGCAAAGGATATAGATACCGTAGTTACAGGCAGGAGCCACGGGCATCCGGTTAGATGCTTAAGAAACAATATGACAAGGGAATATGCAAGACTTGAGTCGGAGGGAAAGAGCTTTGAGGAGCTTGAATACCTTACCCTTGGTGCACTTAGGAAAGCGGTGCAGGAGGGTGATGTTGTAAACGGTACTGTTATGGCAGGTCAGATTTCAGGAATGATAGCACAAGTGCAAACCTGCAGTGAAATAATTGAAAATATGGTTGCACAGGCACAAAAGCTTGCAGGCAGTGCAATGCAGTGGTTTTAAATATGGCTTTAAGCAAGAGATATAAATAAAACAATAAATAAAATATAAAATGCAATTTTAATTATTTTCAGGAGATTTATACGACATGAAAACTGCTTTTTTGTTCCCTGGTCAGGGTGCCCAAAAATGCGGTATGGCAGAAACTTTTTATAAAAGCGATGCTGATGCTGCTGCTGTTTTTAAAAAGGCTGGCAAGATACTTGGGTTTGATATTGAAGAAATTGTATTTAAACCGGATAAAAGGCTGGATATAACTTCTTTTACACAGCCTGCCATGGTTTGTGCCGGTATTGCGATGCTTGAGGTTATAAAAAAGAGAGGACTTAATGCACAGGTCTGTGCCGGATTAAGTCTTGGAGAATATGAAGCACTTTATTATTCGGGAGTGATAAGCATGGAGGATGCTTTGCGTACTGTCGGATTAAGGGGAAAGCTTATGCAGGATGCTATGCCTGACGGTACCGGTGCTATGTCTGCGGTACTGGGGCTTGATGCAGCTCAGGTGCAAAAAGCCATAGATGATATTGAAAATGTATGGATTGCAAATTATAACTGTCCGGGACAGATAGTGATAACAGGTCTTAAGGATGCTGTAAATAAAGCACATGAAGCCTTAAAAACTTCAGGAGCGAGAAGAGTGTTGCCTTTAAATGTAAGCGGTGCTTTTCACTGCCCGTTACTAGATAATGCTGCAGAAAAGCTTTATGAGTTTCTCGGAGATGTAGAACTGTCAAAGCCTGAAATTCCCTATGTAGCTAATTATACGGGAGAGTATGTATATGAAGCTGACGGTATAAGAAAGCTGCTTAGAGATCAGGTTTCAGGTTCTGTAAGGTTTGAACAGAGTATAAAAAATATGATAAGTCAGGGTATTGATACTTTTATTGAGATAGGTCCGGGAAAGACTTTAAGCGGATTTGTAAAAAAGATAAGTACGGATGTTTCGGTCTGCAACATAGAAACCGTTGAAGATCTGGATGTAATTTGTAATAAAATATGCTGATTTGATTGAAAGGATATCTGATATGAAACTTAAGGAAAAGATCGCACTTGTAACCGGAGGAGCAAAAGGGATAGGGAGAGCAATTTCTTTGAAGCTTGCAGCTGAGGGTGCATATGTGATAGTGAATTATTCAGCTTCAGGCGACAGTGCAAAAAGGACCGTAGATGATATTAAAGCAGCAGGCGGACAGGCAGAGGCTTATAAATGCAATGTTGCAGTATTATCTGAGGTAAAGTGTATGGTTGATTATATTTTAAAAAAACATACAAAGATAGATATACTTGTAAATAATGCGGGTATAACCAGGGATAATCTTCTAATGGCAATGAGTGAGGATGATTTTGATATTGTAAATGCCGTAAATCTTAAGGGCTGTTTTAATTGTATGCAGGCTGTATGCCGTGCTATGATAAAAGCAAGGAAGGGCAGAATTATAAATATATCCTCGGTATCAGGCATAGCAGGCAATGCAGGTCAGGTTAATTACAGTGCAAGCAAGGCAGGTATAATTGGAATGACCAAATCGGCTGCAAAGGAGCTTGCTTCAAGAAATATAACGGTAAATGCACTTGCACCCGGATTTGTAGTAAGTGAGATGACTGATGTTTTATCAGATAAAGTAAAGGAATCTATAAAAGAAAGCATACCCATGAAAGCATTTGGAAATGTTGATGATATAGCAAATGCGGCAGCTTTTTTTGCAGGTGATGAAGCAGGCTATATAACCGGACAGACACTTTGTATTGACGGCGGTATGACCTGTTTTTAACTATAACAGACAGTAAGAAAAGTGGAGGACGACATGAAGAGGAGAGTAGTTATAACCGGTTTAGGGGCTGTTACTCCTACTGGACTTAATGTAAAGCAGTTTTGGAATTCGTGCAGAGAAGGGAAAATAGGAATAGCGGATATAACATATTTTGACACAACGGACTATAAGGCTAAACTTGCGGCAGAGCTTAAAGGCTTTGATGCTAAAGATTTTATGGATGCAAAGGCTGCAAAGCGTATGGAGGCTTTCTCACAGTATGCGGTGGCAGCTTCCGCAGAGGCACTTAATGATTCGGGTATAAATCTTGAAAAAGAGGACAGTTACAGGGTCGGAGTTTCCATAGGTTCAGGTATAGGAAGTCTTCAGGCTATGGAAAGAGAGCACATCAGACTTTTAGATAAAGGTCCCGGCAGAGTTTCCCCACTTTTAGTTCCTATGATGATTTCAAATATGGCAGCCGGCAATGTTGGTATAGTATTCGGTCTTAAAGGCAAAAATATAAATATAGTTACAGCCTGTGCTACCGGAACCCACTGTATAGGTGAGGCATTTCGCTCAATAGCATATGGGGATGCTGAAATTATGCTTGCCGGGGGCAGCGAGGCTTCAATCTCACCAATAGGTGTATCAGGTTTTAGTGCACTTACCGCATTAAATACCACACATGATGCAAACAGAGCGTCGATTCCGTTTGACAAGGAGAGGGCTGGCTTTGTTATGGGAGAGGGGGCAGGCGTGCTTGTACTTGAGGAGCTTAACCATGCAATAGCAAGGGGAGCAAGAATTTACGCTGAAATGGCAGGTTATGGTGCAACCTGTGATGCTTATCATATTACGTCGCCTGTTGAAGACGGTTCAGGTGCGGCTATGGCTATGAAATATGCATTAGATGATGCCGGCTTTAAACCGGAGGATATTGATTATGTAAATGCCCACGGCACAAGTACTCCATATAATGATTTATTTGAAACAAAGGCACTGAAGCTTGCATTTGGAGCTCATGCATATAAAATGAAAATCAATTCAACAAAGTCCATGATAGGTCATCTTTTGGGTGCAGCAGGCGGAGTTGAGGGACTTGTATGTGTAAAATCAATTGAAGAGAGTTTTGTACATCAGACGGCAGGTCTTATGATATCTGATGAGGAATGTGATCTTGACTACTGTAAAGGCAGTGGAGCGGACATGACTGTAAATACCGCTATGAGCAATTCTCTCGGATTTGGAGGACATAATGCAAGTATAATATTTAAAAAGTATAAGGATTGATTTTAAAGATGAAAGGCTTAGATATATGAACATAGAAGATATGCTTACTTTGATTGAAGCAGTAAAAAAGCATGGGATAGAAAGTTTTTCATATAAAAATGAAACTGAAAAGATAGTCATAAAGAAAAAACCAAAGCAAACGGTATTAGCTTCTGAGCTTGAAGTCTTAAAGGACGTGCAGGCATATGACAATGAAGAGAAAGAGGATATTGTATCGGATATAGGCAGTGATAAGGTAGTTGCCTCTCCGCTTGTAGGTACATTTTATGCAGCACCGTCTCCCGAGTCCGAACCGTTTGTAAGTGTGGGAGTACAGGTAAAAAAAGGACAGGTGCTTGGTATTATAGAAGCGATGAAACTGATGAATGAGATAGAATGTGAATATGACGGAGTAATTGAAGCGGTGCTTGTAGAGGACGGCTCGGTAGTTGAATACGGGCAGCCTCTTTTTAGAATACGTTAATAATTTATACTGGGAATTTTATAATGATTTTTCAGCAAGGGAATATAGATTGAAAAATACTTTTCATCACTATATAGATTGAAAAATACTTTTCATCACTATTTATGCTGCCGACTGGCGGCGGAATGGAGATTAATATGCTTGGAATTAAAGAGATAATGGAGATAATACCGCACCGTGCACCTTTTTTGCTTATAGACAGGATAGAAGAATTGAATCCGGGCATAAGTGCTGTGGGATATAAGGCGGTCAGCTATGGTGAGCCTTTTTTTTTAGGGCATTTTCCACAAGAGCCTGTGATGCCGGGAGTGCTTATAGTGGAGGCACTTGCACAAACCGGTGCGGTTGCAATACTTTCTCTTGAAGAAAATAAAGGAAAGACGGCATATTTTGCTGCAATAAACAATGTCAGATTTAAGAAAAAGGTCGTACCCGGGGATGTTTTAAAACTGGAATGTGAGATAATAAAATCAAAAGGTCCTCTCGGTGTAGGCAGAGCTTTTGCAAGTGTAGACGGTGAGCCGGCGGTAAGTGCTGAGCTTACTTTTATGGTGCAGAAATAAAAAATATATATTAAATAAAACAGGTAGGTGCAGGTTGTCAGTATGTTTCATAAAATACTTATAGCAAATCGTGGGGAGATAGCAGTCCGTATTATAAGGGCATGCAGACAGATGGGTATAAAAAGCGTTGCGGTTTTTTCAGAGGCGGATCGAGAAAGCCTGCATGCAATGCTTGCAGATGAAGCTTTATGTATAGGACCTGCTCGCTCCGATAAAAGTTATCTTGACATAGAGAGGATATTGAGTGCTGCCGAGGCATCAGGGGCGGATGCTATACATCCGGGGTTCGGATTTTTATCTGAAAATGCCTCATTTGCAAAATATTGTAATGAATGTAATATTAAATTTATTGGTCCTCCAAGTGATATTATAAGCCGTATGGGTGATAAATCGGCAGCCAGGGAAACCATGAAAAATGCCGGGATCCCGGTAACTCCGGGTGGAAAAGGGGTGCTTAGAGAAGCCGATGAAGCATTGCTTGAAGCCGGCAGAATAGGTTATCCGGTTATGATCAAGGCGGCACTTGGCGGAGGCGGAAAAGGCATGCGGATTTCAAGATCTGATGAGGATTTTACTGAGAATTTTATGAATGCCAGGCGTGAAGCATTAAACGGATTTTCAGATGATTCAATGTATATAGAAAAGTATATTGAAAATCCCAGGCATATAGAGATTCAGATACTTGCAGATGAGCATGGAAATGTAATACATCTTGGAGAGAGGGACTGCTCTTTACAGAGGAGGCATCAGAAAGTTCTTGAAGAATCTCCCTGTATTGCAATAGATGCGGATTTGAGGGAACGTATAGGTGAGGCGGCTGTAAAAGCTGCAAAAGCCTGCGGATATGTAAATGCCGGGACTATTGAATTTTTGCTTGATAAGGATAAAAATTTTTATTTTATGGAAATGAATACGAGGATACAGGTTGAGCACCCGGTTACCGAGATGGTTACAGGCATTGATATAGTCAAAGAACAGATAAGAATTGCTGCAGGTATGCCGCTTAGATTTAAGCAACAAGATGTTAAAATAACAGGGCATGCAATTGAATGCAGAATTAATGCGGAAAATCCCGAGAAAAATTTCATGCCGTCTCCGGGCAAGATTACCAATCTGCATATACCGGGTGGCAACGGTATCAGAGTTGATACCCATATATACAACGGCTATAAAGTGCCTTCCAATTATGATTCAATGCTTTTAAAACTTATAGTACATGGAGATGACAGGCAGGAAGCGATTGCTAAGATGAGGAGTGCACTTGGTGAGATAGTAATTGAAGGTCCTGATACAAATATTGATTTTGAATATGATATTATAAACAATGAAGCATATCAAAACGGAGATATAGATACAGGATTTATAGAGCGGTTTATGCAGGTGTAATTTATATTGCAGCACAGCTTATACAAAGTATAATTAATTATATGTACTTTATACAGCTGTGAGCTGAGCGAAAATTCAAAATATAAAAATTTTAGGAGGCAGCGGGCTATGTTCAGGTCTATGTTTAAAAAAACCTATACAAAGATAAATGATGCCGGTGAAAAACATATAAAAAGCGGTGTTCCCGAAGGAATGTGGAGAAAATGTGCTAAATGCCTATCTCCCGTTTATGCCGAGGGAGTAAGGAACAACTATTATATATGCCCTAAATGCGGAGGATATTTCAGAGTCCATGCTTACAGACGTATTGAAATGATATGCGATAAGGGCAGCTTTGAGGAATGGAACAAAGTGATGCCGGTATCAAATCCGCTTCAGTTTCCGGGATATGAGGAGAAAATCGCAGAAGCTAAGCTTAAGTCAAAGCTTGATGAGGCGGTTGTTACGGGAAAAGCATGTATAGACGGTATACCTGTGGTTATAGCTGCATGTGATGCAAGATTTTTAATGAGTTCTATGGGGCATAATGTCGGTGAGAAAATCACCTATGCATTGGAAAGAGCTGCCGATGAAAAGCTGCCTGTAATAATATATTCATGTTCAGGCGGTGCAAGAATGCAGGAGGGCATAGTTTCACTTATGCAGATGGCAAAAACCTCTGCTGCGGTTAAAAAGCTCCATGAAGCCGGACAGCTTTATATAAGCTTTTTAACTGATCCTACAACAGGGGGAGTTACAGCTTCATTTGCAATGCTTGGAGATATAATACTTGCGGAGCCTAAGGCACTTATAGGATTTGCCGGTCCGAGAGTCATCGCTCAGACCATAGGCACAAAGCTGCCTGAGGGTTTTCAGAGGGCTGAATTTTTACTTGAACATGGTTTTGTGGATGCTATTGTTGAAAGAAAAGATCAAAAGGCGGTGCTTAGAAATATTTTAAAAACATTTAAAAACCGGGAAAGATGCTCCAAAGCAGCAGGGACTGTCAAATGCAATGAATCAAGTATAAAAGATAAATCCTTTATACCTGATGACAGTCCTGGTTTTTCTTCTAAAAAAGGAAAATCGGGGGATAACCTTGCAGATTATCTCCGAAAAGATAAGGCTGCTTATACTCAAAAGGCGGCATCATACGGGCATAATGACATAAAGGACGGTCTGGTAGCAGGTAAGTTAAAGAAGATAAATGAAATAGTAAGAATAAGGTCCGGAAAAGTCAGGTCTGATAAGAGTGCATGGGAGAGTGTAGTTATATCACGAAAAAAAGACCGCCTTACTGCCAAAGATTACATAGATGAAATGTTTTCGGATTTTTTTGAGTTACATGGCGACAGATATTTTGCTGATGATAAGGCGATTATAGGCGGAACGGCATTTTTTAACAAAAAACCTGTAATGGTTATAGGTCAGCAAAAGGGAAAAAACCTGAAAGAAAATAAATTAAGGAATTTTGGAATGCCGTCTCCTGAGGGATATAGAAAAGTAATAAGGCTTATGAAGCTCGCCGAGGCTTTTAAGCTGCCTGTAATATGCTTTGTTGATACCCCGGGAGCCTTTTGCGGGATTGAAGCGGAGGAAAGAGGACAGGGAGAGGCGATAGCAAGATGTCTTTATGAAGTCGGAGATTTAAAGACACCTGTACTTTCAATAGTAATAGGTGAAGGCGGAAGTGGAGGTGCACTTGCAATGGCAGTTGCAAATGAAGTCTGGATGCTTGAGCATGCCATTTATTCAATTCTGTCTCCTGAAGGTTTTGCTTCAATACTCTATAAAGATGCGGCAAAATGTAAGGAAGCGGCACAGGATATGAGAATAACTTCAGCCGACCTTTTAAATCTTGGAATAATAGAAAAAATAATACCTGAGAAAAAGCCGGTATGTATGGATAATATAGATGAGATCATATCTTATTTAGGTTTTGAGCTTGAAAAGTGGATTAATAAATACAGTATTATATCAAAAGAGGAGCTTGTAAAGCAGAGGTATGAGAGGTATAGAAAATTTTAGCAAATCGGCTATGAGGAAAATCAATGAATACTGCACAGCTTATAATAGGGGATGTTGAAGTTGAAAAACCTATAATTCAGGGTGGTATGGGGGTAGGAATAAGTCTTTCAAATCTTGCAGGGCATGTTGCTTCATATGGAGGCATAGGACTTATATCCGCTGCACAGATAGGATTTAGAGAAGATATTTTTTCTAAGAATCCAAAAGCTGCCAATATTGCAGCCATAGTTTCAGAGCTTAAAAAAGCAAGGGAAATATCTGAGGGCAGAGGACTTGTAGGTTTTAATATAATGGTTGCCACAAAGGGTTATGAGGATTATGTAAAAACCGCAGTCATGCACGGAGCGGATATAATAGTTTCAGGAGCGGGGCTTGCACTTGATCTTCCGGCACTGGTAGATGAGGGTATGGCTCTAAGGCATGGACTTGATGCTGCCGATTTTTTTGGAAAAGATAAAAAACTTATTACTAAATATGCACCTATAGTTTCAAGTGAGAAGTCTGTAAATGTAATACTTAAATTATGGGACAGAAAGTATAAAAAAACGGCTGATATCATAATTATTGAAGGGCCGCTAGCCGGAGGACATCTCGGATTTTCTTCATTTGAGCTTAGCAATCTTGGTTCCGATACGGAGTATGTATCAAAGACATATAGAAGACAACTGTATGATCAGGAAATAATTAATATTATAAGAGCTGTTGAAGTTTTTGAAAAGAAATATGGAAAAAAAATACCGGTAGTTTCTGCAGGAGGCATCTATACGCATGAGGACTTTATGCATGCTTTAAGCTTAGGCGTATGCGGTGTACAGATAGGTACAAGATTTGTTACAACACATGAATGTGATGCTCCTTTAAGCTATAAACAGGCTTATATAGATGCCGGGGAAAGTGATATAATTATTACAAAAAGTCCTGTAGGCATGCCGGGCAGAGCTATAAAAAACAATTTTCTTAAAAAACTTATGAACGGGAAAATTCCTGTAAAGCACTGTCATGACTGCCTTACAAAGTGCGACAGAGTGAATATACCGTATTGTATAACAGAAGCCCTTATTGCAGCGGCAAACGGCGATATAGATAATGCCTTGCTTTTTGCAGGAGCAAATGCATGGAGATGCAGTGAAATAGAAACTGTAAAAGAAGTAATGGATGATATAATTTCAGGAAAGAGTGCTGAAAAACAGATAATATAGTTACTCTCTCTAAGAGAGGTACTGTACAAAAACATAGATACACTTATTTTTCAGTATAGTTAATTTAATAGACCTTAAAATAAAAAGATTATAAGCAATAAGACCTTTTGTGAGTTAAAATATAAAAAAGAAATTTTTCACACAGGAGGTCTTTTTGTATGACAAAAAGGAAAAGAGAGAAAAAAGAAAAAAAGAACGAGGGATTGTTGATTTTATGATGATAACGCATCATTTTTTTCATTCACTAAGAGAATGGTTTTTAGAAATTGAGGATCCAAGACATCAAAGTTATATAACATACACACAGGCTGATTTGGTATATACGGTTCTTATTTCCCGACAGCCCGATAATAGATTATTCACAATATTAATGTGATATGATATAATGAAATACGTAACAAAGTAAAATAAAAAGCCAGATTGTGAGGTGTAAAGTGATTAAAAAAGAGATGGTTGCCATGCTTTTAGCAGGCGGTCAGGGTAGCCGACTTGGCGTTCTGACACAGAAAGTCGCAAAGCCTGCAGTATCCTTTGGTGGAAAGTACCGTATTATAGATTTTCCTTTAAGCAACTGTGTAAACTCTGGGATAAGTACAGTTGGTGTTCTTACTCAGTATCAGCCTCTCAGGCTGAATTCCCATATAGGTATAGGAATACCGTGGGATCTTGATAAAAACGTTGGAGGTGTTACCATACTGCCACCTTATGAGAATTCAAAAGGAAGCGATTGGTATACAGGTACTGCCAATGCCGTTTTTCAAAATCTTGAATATATGGAGTCATATAATCCCGATTATGTTCTTATACTTTCAGGAGATCATATATATAAGATGGATTATGAGACTATGCTTGGCTATCATAAGGCAAATAATGCAGATGTTACAATAGCTGTAATGCCGGTTTCACTTGAGGAGGCAGGCAGGTTCGGAGTTGTAGTTACAGATGAGAAAAATCAGGTGATTGAATTTGAAGAAAAACCGCCTCAGCCAAAAAGCAACCTTGTATCAATGGGTATATATATATTCAGTTGGAATGTATTAAAAGAAACACTGGTAAAATTACAGGATGAACCCGGCTGTGATTTCGGAAAACATATAATACCATATATACATGAAAACGGAAATCGGGTATTTGCCTATGAATATAACGGATACTGGAAAGATGTGGGTACACTGCAGTCATATTGGGAAGCCAATATGGAGCTTATAGATATAGTACCTGAGTTTAACTTGTATGAGGAATACTGGAAAATATTTACAAAGACGGATATAATCCCTCCGCATTATATTGCTTCAAATGCACATATTGAAAGAAGCATAATAAGTGAGGGCAGTGAAATCTATGGAGAGGTTATAGGATCAATTATAGGTGCAGGTGTACTTATAGAGGAGGGGGCTGTCATAAGGGACTCGATAGTTATGAGAGATTCACATATAGGGAAAAATACCAGGCTTTATAAGACAATAGTAGCCGAGAGCAGCGTTATAGGTTCAGGCTGTGAGATAGGTATCGGAGACTATGCCGAAAGTGAATATGATAAAAAGGTTTATAATTCAGAGCTTGTAACCATAGGTGAGGTAAGTGTGATACCTGATAATATAAGGATAGGTAAAAACACTGCAATTATGGGGGAGACTGTATATGAGGATTATAAGGACAATTTCCTTCCAAGTGGAGGTTATGTAGTAAAGACAGGTGGGATAGTATGAGAGCAATAGGAATTATACTTGCAGGAGGAAATTCAAAGCGGATGAGAGAGCTTTCAAACAAGAGAGCGATATCTGCGATGCCGATAGCAGGGGCTTACAGAAGCATTGATTTTGCATTAAGCAATATGAGTAATTCAAATATAAAAAAAGTGGTGGTTTTCACACAGTACAACTCACGTTCGTTAAATGAACACTTAAGCTCATCAAAGTGGTGGGATTTTGGCAGAAAACAGGGGGGGCTGTATACCTTCACTCCTACAATAACCTCTGATAATACAGACTGGTTCAGAGGTACTGCCGATGCACTTTATCAGAATATAAATTTTTTAACTGAATGTCATGAGCCGTATGTAGTTATGGCAGCAGGCAATTGCGTATATAAGCTTGATTACAACAAGGTGCTTGAATACCATATAGAAAAGAGGGCTGACATAACGGTAGTATGCAAACGTCTGAATGAGGGAGAAGATGCTACACGTTTTGGTATAGTCAGCATAAATGAAGAGGGACGTATAACCGATTTTGATGAGAAGCCTATGGTTGCACAGTCCAATGATATATCATGTGGAATATATATAATAAGGAGAAGGCTTTTAATTGATCTTGTTGAAAAATGCGTATCTGAGGATAGATATGATTTTGTAAAGGATATTCTTATAAGATATAAAAATCTTAAGAGAATCTTTGCATATAAAATTAATACATATTGGAGCAATATAGCATCTGTTGATTCCTATTTTAAGACAAATATGGATTTTTTAAAAAAAGAGGTAAGGGATTATTTCTTCTGGGAATATCCTGAGGTTCATTCAAAGATGGACGATATACCGCCGGCAAAATATAATCCCGGAGCCGTTGTAAGAAATTCTCTTATATCAAGCGGATGTATAATTAACGGTACTGTTGAAAACTCAATTTTATTTAAGAGAGTCTATATAGGCAATGATACAGTTATAAAAAATTCTCTCGTTTTAAATGATACATTTATAGGAAACGGGGTATTTATTGAAAACAGTATTGTTGAAAGCAGGGGCACTGTAAAACATGGAAAAAGATTTGAATCCAAAGAAGAAGATACATATAAGATTAGGATCGTTATTGAGAAATACAATCGTTATTTAATGTAATAAATAGTATTTTATTATAAAATTCATAGTAAATCTGATATGCCGACATATTGATTTTAACCGTATTAAAATAAAACTGTCCAATACGGCAATGTGTCGGCATAATATACTGTTTTATAAAGGGGACTTCAGATGAAATGGTTTCAAAAACCTGATAATTTTTTAAGATATTATCTTAAATGGCCTATAGCAGTGATAGGAATGTTTGTATTTATGGCAGCCTGCATAAATCTGGTAAATAAAAAAGCGGGTCTGATAATGATCTTTATGGTAACGGCAGCAGTAATACTGCTGCTTACATTTTACTATTATACAAAAGATAATTTTGAAAGAGCGGTTGCCGGCTATGCCATGGAGACAGAGGATATAGGGAAAAAAATGCTTAATCAGCTTGATATGGCTTATGCAGTAATTGACAAGGCAGGCGGGTTTGCGTGGAGAAACCGTGAATTCAACAGGATAATTGAAGGAGATAAAAAAGCCGGAAGAAATATAAGAATTATGTTTCCTGAATTAAAGTGGGAAGAAATTGAGGAAAAAGACAGCTTCAGTGCATGTTATAATGGCAGAAAGTATAAGATTATTATAAATGAGATAATACTTAAGGATGTCAGTGCCTACTCAGTATGTCTTTATGACGAGAGTGAGTATACCGCACTTAAAGAAGCTGCTGATAAAAAAGAGATGGTCGTCGGGCTTATAAATCTTGACAATTATGATGAGGCTATGGAAAATGTAGAGTCTGTAAGGAGTTCACTGCTTATAGCACTTATAGACAGGAAAATAAATCAGTATATATCACGATATGACGGTATATTAAAAAGGCTTGAAAAGGATAAGTATATATTTATAATAAGGCATGAATATTTTGAAGAAATGCAGGAAAATCGTTTTGATATACTTGATGATGTAAAAACTGTCAATATAGGTAATGAGATGAGTGTTACACTGAGTATTGGCATAGGTTCAGGTGGCGACAGCTTTTCTTTAAGAAATGACTTTGCAAGAAATGCTATGGATATGGCGCTTGGAAGAGGCGGGGATCAGGCAGTAGTTAAAGACAGTGAAAGTATAAGATATTTCGGCGGCAAGTCAAAAAGTGTTGAAAAATCAACTCGTGTAAAGGCGAGAGTTAAGGCACATGCTTTAAGAGGAATCATGGAAACCATGGATAATGTCATAATAATGGGGCATAAAAATATGGACATAGACTGCTTCGGTTCTGCAATAGGTATATGGAGAATAGCTGCCACTCTGGAGAAAAATGCCTATATAGTCATGGGTGCGGTAAATTCAACTTTAAAACCGATAGTTGCCAAGTTTACAAATTCAGATGATTATCCCGAGGATATGTTTATAGATGAAGCCAGAGCAAGGGAGCTTGCAGGCGACCGGACAATGCTTGTGGTAGTTGATGTAAACAGACCGAGTATAACTGAAGAACCTGAACTTTTAAATATAATAGATAATATAGTTGTGCTTGATCATCACAGACAAAGCAGTGAAATTATAAGCAATGCGGTATTGTCATATGTAGAGCCTTATGCATCAAGTGCATGTGAGATGGTCGCAGAGATAGTGCAGTATATAGATGAGATTACAAGGATAAAGTCGGGTGAAGCTGATGCAATGTATGCAGGAATAGTAGTTGATACCCAAAATTTTAATATACAGACAGGTGTAAGAACATTTGAGGCGGCTGCTTATCTTAGAAGAAGCGGTGCAGATATTACCAGAGTAAGAAAGATGTTTAGAGAAAAACCTGCGGACTATATGGCAAAGGCTGAAGCGGTACATAATGCGGAGATCTATAACAAGCATTTTGCTATAAGCGTATGCAGTGCCGAAGGTATAGAGAGTCCTACAGTTATAGGTGCACAGGCTGCAAATGAGCTTTTAAACATAATCGGCATAAAAGCAAGTGTAGTTCTTACCAGGTATAATGATATAATTTATGTGAGTGCAAGGTCTATAGATGAGATAAATGTTCAGGTTATGATGGAAAAGATCGGAGGAGGCGGACATCGTTCTATGGCAGGTGCGCAGATTAAGGGTATGAGTATTGAAAATGCCATAAAACGTATTAAGGAAATTATTTCAGAAATGATAAAAGAAGGAGATTTGCTGTAATGAAAATAGTTCTTATTGAGGATGTAAAGTCGCTTGGGCGAAAGGGCGAAGTTGTAGAAGTAAGTGAGGGATATGCAAGAAATTTTTTAATCCCCAAGAAAAAAGGTGTTGAGGCAAATGCTCAGAATTTAAACACGTTAAAGCTTCAAAAGGCAAACGCTCAAAAAATTGCTCAAAATCAGCTCGATCTTGCAAAAGAAACGGCAGGAAAGATTGAAGGCGGCAAAATTGAGATAATGATAAAAGGAGGAAGAGACGGAAAAACCTACGGTTCAGTAACTACAAAGGAAATCTCACAGGCAATAAAGGATCAGTTTAAGGTTGATATTGATAAAAAGAAGATCGTTCTGGCAGAACCTATAAAAACTTTCGGCAGTCATGAAGTTACAATCAGGCTCCATAAGGATGTCAATGCAAAATTTACAGTAAAAGTACTTGAAGCATAGAAAGAGAATCTTTTATGGATGAGGCTTTATTAAAGAGAATTCTGCCGCATAGTATAGAGGCGGAAAAATCGGTTATAGGTGCCATGCTTATGGATAAAGGGGCAGTTACAGCCGCAATGGACATACTTGACAAGGAAGATTTTTATACATCACAGTACGCAATAATGTTTGAGAGTATGGTCGAGCTGTTTAATGAGGGCAAGCCTGTTGATCTTGTGGTGCTGCAGGACAGATTAAAGGAAAAAAATATACCGCCTGAGGTTGCAGGGATTGATTTTGTAAGAGATATACTTGTTTCAGTGCCAACCTCGGCGAATATAAAGGCGTATGCTTCGATAGTCCATGAAAAGGCGGTTTTAAGGAGGCTTATAAGGGTCAGCGAGAATATTGCAGCTGATTGCTATGCAGGTAAGGAAAGTATGGAATATATACTTGCAGAGGCTGAAAAAAATATGTTTAAGGTGCTTCAGAGCAGAGGCAGTACTGATATTAAGCCTATAGAAAAGGTTGCTGAAAATGTACTCAACAGGATAGAGCAGGCAAGCCGTACGAAGGAAAGCGTTACCGGAATTCCCACGGGTTTTATAGATCTTGATTATAAGACAAGCGGTTTCCAGCCCTCGGACCTTGTCCTTATAGCAGCCAGACCGTCTATGGGAAAGACAGCATTTGTACTTAATGTGGTTGAGCATGTGGCAATGAAAAAAAATATGCCCTGTATGATTTTTTCGCTTGAGATGAGTGCGGAACAGCTTGTACAGCGTATGCTTGCCATGGAAACAGGAATTGATTCACAAAAATTGAGGATAGGAAACTTAAATGACAATGACTGGGATCAGCTTATAAGAGGGGTGGTGCAGGTCGGAAGTTCAAAGATAATGATTGACGATACACCCGGTATAAGTATAACTGAGTTAAGGAGCAAATGCAGGAAGATAAAGCTTGAAAAGGGGCTTGACATAGTTATAATAGACTATCTTCAGCTTATGTCCGGAAGCGGTAAATCTTCTGAAAACAGGCAGCAGGAGATATCTGAGATTTCAAGAAATTTAAAAGCTCTAGCAAGGGAACTTAAGGCACCGGTAGTAGCACTTTCTCAGCTTTCAAGGGCATGTGAGACCAGAACGGACCACAGACCTATGCTTTCAGATCTCAGAGAGTCGGGCGCCATAGAACAGGATGCCGATATAGTTATGTTTTTATACAGAGAGGATTACTATAAAAAGGATACTGAAAATATAAATGAGGCTGAGGTTATAATAGCAAAGCAGAGAAACGGTCCGATAGGGACCGTAAAACTTGTATGGAAACCGGAAACTACTAAATTTGTAAATATAGCAAGAGAATAAAACATTTCATAAAAACATATTAAAAGACGGGAATAGATAAGTATATAAAACCCGGACTATCATAAGGCTCTGAAAGGAGCCTTTTATGTGCTTAAAGATAACAAAAATATATAAAAATGTTTCCTGAATATCAAAGTTATTTAAAGATTAAAGCTACCTAGTTTAACTGTAGTTATTGACAACTAACTTTATTGAAAGTATAATAATAACAAAGTTATCAAAAAGGAGAGAAATGGCAACTGAAAAATATGAAATTACACATAAAAAGATACTGGAAAGCGGTAAAAGGCTGTTTTTAAAATATGGTTATGAACGGACAAATCTTCGGGCTCTATGCAAGGCTGCAGGTGTAACTACCGGTGCTTTTTATAGACATTTTGAGGACAAATCTGCCATTTTCAGTGAGCTTGTAGATGATGCGGCAAATGGACTTCTTGCCAGATTTGATATAGCAGAGGGAGAATGCTTTGATTACATAGATGCAGGAAATACAGATGAAGTCTGGAAGATTTCAATAGAAACCATTACGGAATTTATTCATTATATTTATCTGCATTTTGATGCATTTAAGCTTATTCTATGTTCTTCTGACGGAACAAAATACAGTGATTATATTGATTGGCTTGTTGAGAGGGAACTGAGCAGTACATATCGTATGTTTGATGTGCTTAACACAAAAGGTATTGCATATCATCATGCAACTCATAATGAACTGCATATGATCCTGCATGCCTATTATGCCTGTCTTTTTGAAACTATATTGCATGATTTTAGCGAGGAAGCAGCCTTGGCTTCTGCTCAAAGTCTGGCAGAATTTTTTTCCGCAGGCTGGAGAAAGCTGCTTAAGATTTGATATTGCCGCAGCAATGCGGCATATTTTTAAAACACAAAGATAACTAAGTAAGCGACCTAAGTTATCTTTAAATTAATTTAAAATAAAGAGGTTATACTATGAGTACAAAAAAAGCGTTATTGCGTCTATGGGAGCTAGGTCAGACAGAGCATGCCCGTCTTAAGACTGCAATTTTTCTGGCTGTTTTAGGAGTTTTAGCCGGAATGCTTCCATATGTAATGGCGGCAAGGATTGTCAGTGCATTAATTGGAAAAGAAAATCGCCCGGCAGCATATTTTTTAATTCTATGTTTGTTTAGTTTTATTGGATATCTTCTTAGGAGTGTGCTTTATGCCAAAGCTCTTGCTTTTTCACATCGGGCTGCATTTTCCATATTAAATACAATACGGGAAAAACTTATGGAGAAGCTCCCGAAACTACCTTTAGGTACTATATTAGATGCTTCAAGTGGGGATATGAAGCAAATAATAGTTGATCAGGTTGAAAGTATGGAGCGCCCTCTTGCACATTTGTTTCCGGAGATGACTGCAAACCTGGTCGGTCCTTTATGTGTTCTTATTTATTTGTTTATTTTAGATTGGCGTATGGCACTGCTTTCACTGGTCTCTATACCTGTAGGCATGTTGTTTATGGGGCTGGTGATGCGGGACTATGGAGAAAAGTATAAGGCATCCGTTGAAGTAAATGGCGAGATGAATGCGGCTATTGTGGAATATATGAGCGGTATTGAAGTTATCAAGGCATTTAATCAAGGAGATAATTCATATAAAAAATACTCCGAAAAAATTCTCGCAAATGCGGATTATTACTATAACTGGATGAAAGGCTGCCAGTATCCGTTTTCATTGTCAAAAGCAATATCCCCTACAACTATGATTACTGTTTTGCCTATAGGCTGGTTGCTTTATACAAGTGGAAGTTTAAGTGCCGGGACATTTATAACGACAATTATTTTATCTCTTGGAATTGTCGGACCTCTTCTTGCAGCAACGGGCTTTATAGACAGTCTTGCAAAGGTCGGAACCATAGTTGGTTCTGTAGATAAGATATTGTGTAGCGAAGAACAGATACATGGCACAGAAGCTGTCTCCGTCCCCAACAATAACATACGTCTTACAAATGTTTCTTTTTCATACCACGATGATAAGGAAATATTACATGACATAAGTCTTGATATTCCTGAAAATGCCATGACCGCACTGGTTGGTGAGAGCGGTTCGGGAAAAACAACTATTGCGAGGCTGATTGCGGGATATTGGGATATAATACAGGGTGAAATAAGTATTGGTAATGTAAATACGAAGAAAATCCCTCTTTCACAGCTGTATGATCTGGTAGCCTTTGTTTCACAGGATAATTATCTCTTTAATGAAACGGTACGGGAAAATATTCGTCTTGGGAAACCCTCTGCAAAAGATACAGAGGTTGAAACGGCTGCAAGTCTTTCAGGGTGCCATGAATTTATTTGTGGCTTAGAAAACGGCTACGACACAATTGTAGGCAGAAGCGGCAACCATCTTTCGGGCGGAGAAAAACAGAGAATCTCTATCGCCAGAGCAATTTTAAAGAATGCACCAATTATAATTCTTGATGAGGCAACTGCATATATAGATCCGGAAAATGAAGCCGTTTTACAAAGAGCGATTTCTAAGCTTGTTAAAGGGAAAACAGTGATAGTAATTGCACATCGCCTTTCTACAATCAAGGATGCAAAGCAAATTGTTGTGGTTGATAATGGACGTGTAAATGGTATTGGTACACATGAGGAGCTTTTAAAGGAAAATGCCCGGTACAGGTCAATGTGGACGGCACATATAGGCGCTATGGAGGGAGAGGTATTATGATTGATGCATTAAAGAAAATATGGGATTTTTCCGGAAAAGAAAAAGGTAATCTCAATAAATCTGTGCTGTTGGGATTTGTTTATGCAATGTTTAATATGTTACAGATCAGTGCAATATATTTTATTTTGAAAGCGATAATTAATGGTGAGAGAGATACAAAACCAATGATAATCGCACTATCTTTTCTTTTGATTAGTATTTTGGGAAGAACTGTAACAGATAAATTTGCACAGTTACAAAGAACACATGCCGGTTATTTTATGGTGGCAGAAAAACGTATATCAATCGGAAACAAGTTAAAGACCGTTCCTATGGGATATTTTAATGAGAATAATCTTGGAGAAATCACAGGTATTACCACAACAATACTTGATGAAGTAGAGAATACAGCACCTATGGTTCTCGTTAATATGATGAGCGGTTTTATTGATTCAATAGTATTTTTACTAATGATTTTGGTATACCGGTGGCAGATTGGAATATTTATAACTGTAGGAATTATACTATATCTGTGGGTTACTTCTGTTATGGAAAGAAAATCAAGAAATTTTGAATTTTATTTTATAATATTTTTTTC
>ERZ773083.452-NODE-452-length-33943-cov-3.241767_pt1 | contig 33943 bp, 32 predicted proteins | sample MGYA00511465_ERZ773083 | MGnify/ENA primary metagenome ERZ773083 (study PRJEB29015, sample SAMEA2738001) | human oral metagenome | biome: human oral; feature: human-associated habitat; material: dental | place: China | collected 2060 ... | reverse complement strand
ATTTTTTTATTAATTTTGTAAGTATTTAAAAAGAAAAAATATAGAATTTTTTAATTCTATATTTTATTTATTATCTTTTGGTTTTATTACTTCTAATCCACCCATATATGATTGTAATACTTTTGGTATTTTAACACTTCCATCTTTTTGATAATTTTGTTCTAAAATTGCAATAAGTGATCTAGGACTTGCTATTACTGTATTATTTAAAGTTGCAACATATTCATTGCCTTTTTCTGTTTTCATCCTGATACCAAGTCTTCTAGCTTGAGCATCTCCTAATGTAGAACAAGATCCAACTTCAAAATATTTTTGTTGTCTTGGACTCCATGCTTCTACATCACAAGATTTAACTTTTAAATCGGCTAAATCACCACTACAACATTCTAATGTTCTAACTGATAAATCCATACTTCTAAAGAATTCTACTGTATAGCTCCACATCTTATTATACCAATTCATAGCATCTTCTTTTTTACAAAGTACTATCATTTCTTGTTTTTCAAATTGATGAACTCTATAAAGTCCTCTTTCTTCTATACCATGTGCTCCTACTTCTTTTCTAAAACATGGAGAATATGAAGTCATAGCTATCGGTAATGATTTTTCATCTATTATTTGTCCTTGAAATTTACCTATCATAGAATGTTCTGATGTACCTATTAAATATAAATCTTCGTTTTCAATCTTATACATCATAGCTTCCATTTCAGGAAAAGACATAACTCCTGTTACTACATCACTATGTATCATAAATGGAGGTATACAATAAGTAAATCCTTTACTAATCATAAAATCTCTTGCATATGCAATTGTAGCTTCATGAAGTCTTGCTATATCTCCAACTAGATAATAAAATCCATTACCACTTGTTCTTCCAGCACTTTCTTTATCAAGCCCTGATAAACTTTCACAAATATCTGCATGATATGGAATTTCATAATCTCTTACAAATGCTTCTCCAAATCTTTCTACTTCAACATTTTCACTATCATCTTTTCCTATAGGTACAGTTTTATCCATCATTTGAGGAATAACTAACATATTATTTCTTAATTTTTTAGATAATTCTTCTTCCTCTTTTTCTATATCTATAAGAGTTTTATTAATTTCACTAACTTTCTTTTTATTTTCTTCTACTTTTTCTAATTTCTTTTCTTTTACTAATATACCTATTTCATTTGAAATAGTATTTCTATCTTGTCTTAAAGTATCACCTTTTTGTTTTAATTCTCTAATTTTTATATCCAAATCAATAACTTCATCAACAAGAGGTAATTTCTCATCTTGAAATTTATTTCTTATATTTTCTTTCACTAATTCTTTATTTTCTCTAATAAATTTTATATCTAACATAATTATCTCCTTAATTTATACTGTTTAATAAATCTTGTAATGATTCATCATTTGTCACTTCTTTTTCTTGTTTTTGATCAAACCACTCTGGTACTATTTCTTCTTGTTTTTTACTACTTACTACTTTTGTCTTTGTCTTATTAGTATTTTGAAAGTTCATACAATGTTTCATTGCTGCTTCTGCAGTTTTTATTCCAAGTCTTAACCATTGACCTGCTATTGTTTCTACATAGTTTTTAGTGAATTTTTGATTATTTACTTTTAATACATAAGAAATAAGAACATTTATAACTTCAGGTTCCATTTTACTTTTAACCATCAAATCTTCAATTATTTTCATTTCCATTTTACTAGGACTACCGGATTTATACTTACTTTTCAAATATACTAATGGTGATGTATTTTCAAAAGTTCTAATAAGTTTATCTTTTTTACTTTCATGTTCATCTATAGTTTTCATCTTTATATATTTTAAAGTAGGAAGAGATGAATTTTCAAATACATATAATTCTCTTGCCCTATCTAATAAAATATCTAAATCTATAGTATTTTTAGAGTTCATCGAAAATAGTACTAAATCTCTTAATTCTAAATTTTTTAAATTGTATAAAAATGCTATATTATTTAAATCTTCTTTTAAGCTTTTCGATATATTTGGTAAACCTTCTAATACAAAATCAAAATCTATAACACTAGTCATTTTGATTTTAGCATATTCATAATTTCTAACATTAGAATTATTTAAATTAAGTAAAGAAGTAGTTTTAAATACTTGATCAAAACTCTTAGTAACATCACTATATTCACTTAAATCTATTTTTATATCTTTATATTCTTTTAAAACAGATTTATATAATTTAGTACCTAAATTGTTATATAACAAAGTATTTAATAAAAGATTATTAAAAAAACTAAATGCATCTAATGGTTTATATAAAACATATATAAATTCATCTTGTTTTTTAAATGTCTTAATTAAACCAACACCTTCTAACTTTTCTTTATTTATCCTAAATATATCCATATTAATACCAAGTATTCTAAGTAATGATTCATGATCTAATTCTTTACTTAATAATGTATCAGCTTTTACTTGATTATATAAAGTAATATAAATAAGTATAGCTAAGGAACCTATTATAGGTTGATATAGGTCAGTTAATACTTTCTTATCATAATCAGTAGAGTTAGATTTGTTAATTATTGTAAATTTATCTTTAAGATTTAAAACATACATAACTTCACCTTTATGTATATTTAACCACATTTATGAGACAAAAAAAAGATTATAAATATTATTTATAACCTTTATACTTATTATCAAGCATAGCTTACTATTTCTTCAGCATTCTCATCTTCGTCTTCTTTAATTTGATTAGATTGATTTAAAATCTCTTTAGAAAGAGATCTCATTTCTTCTATACTAGAAACTATCTTAGTTTTTAAATCTTCTAATTTTTGTTTATAAGCATCTGCATCTTTTCCAGCCCATTCAGTTGGATCTCCGTATAAAAACAAATTAGATGCTTGATTAAATTTTTCATCTATTGTATTAGCTTGATTATTAATATTTCTAGAAATTCCTTCTGATACTGCTTTGTTATCTACATTTACTAAATCTGACATATTCTTCACCTCTACTATTCTAAATAAATAATATCTTATTTATATTAATATTTCAAGTTTTTTTATTTTTTTAATACTTCAATGTATACATTATAACCATTTATATCATAATTATTTTCTTTATATTCAGTTAACTTAAGTTCATTAGCTAAAGTTTCTCTTTTTATTATATCTTCATAAGAATGTATAGCTTCTTTAACTAAAACTTCATCTGTGTTGTAATTTACTACTATTCTATCAGTAACATTAAAATCTTGTGTTTTTCTAATATTTTGAATTTTACTAATCATTTCTCTAGCTATACCTTCTTCTTGTAATTCTTTAGTAATATTAGTGTCTAAAATTATATATGTATCATATACTCTTGCAGCATTATAATTTTCTTTAACATCTACTCTAACTTCAACTAAATCAGGAGTAATAGTATAATCATCTCCTAATACTGATATAATTATATCTTTTCCACTAGATAATGATTTAACATCTTTATCTTCTAAATTATTCAATATATCACTAACTAATTTAATGTTCTTACCAAATTTAGGTCCTAATTCTTTAAAGTTAGGTTTAATACTAATATTCATATAATTACTCATATCAGATACAAATTCTATGTTCTTAATATTTAATTCTTCTTTTATTAAATCTATTAAGTCACCTATTATTTCTTTATTAGAAATATCTAATATTGCTCTTGAAAGAGGTTGTCTTATCTTAATCTTAGAATTTTCTCTAACTCCTCTTCCTAAAGTAATTAAATCTCTTACTAAGTCCATTTTTTCTTCTAATTTTAAATCTATATATTTATCTTCACATACTGGATAACTATCTAAAAATACACTTTCTTTATCAGTTAAATTCATGTATATTTCTTCTGCTAAGAATGGTGAAAAAGGTGCTACTAATTTAGATAAACCTAAAAGTATATTATAAGTTGTTTTATATACCACTTTTTTACTTAATTCGTTACCTTCTACTTTAGACCAAAAACGTTTTCTATTTCTTCTAATATACCAATTAGATAAATCATCATTAACAAAGTTAGTTATTTTCTTAACTGCTTTTGTTAAATCAAACTCTTTCATGGAATTTTCTATATATTTAATTAAATTATTATATTTAGATATAATCCATCTATCTATTTCTTCTAAATCTTTATCATTTATTTCATAAGAATTAGGATCCATATTATCGATGTTTGCATACATACTAAAGAAATTATAAGTATTTCTAAGTGTTGAAAACATCTTAGTATTTATTTCTTTAACACCATCTTCATCGTATCTAAGAGGAGTCCATACTGGTGATGCTGACAAGAAGAACCAACGTATTGCATCTGCTCCAAATTCTTCTAAAGCTCCAAATGGATTAACTGCATTACCTCTTGATTTATGCATTTTACTTCCATCTTTTGCAAGTACTAAATCATTAACTAAAACATTTTTATATGGTGATTTTTTCTTTAAAAATACTGAAATTAATAAAAGTGAATTAAACCATCCTCTAGTTTGATCTATTCCTTCACATATGAAATCTGCAGGAAAATGTTTTTCAAAGAAATCTTTATTTTCAAATGGATAATGACAACTAGCAAATGGCATAGCACCACTATCAAACCAACAATCCATTACTTCTGGAATTCTTGTCATTTCTTTTCCACAATTTTCACATTTAATATGAATATTATCTACATATGGTCTATGTAAATCTATATCTTTTATTTCTTCTATTGCTTTTTCTTTTAATTCTTCAATAGAACCTATCATTTCTTCATGACCACAACTACACTTCCATAGAGGTATTGGTGTTCCCCAATATCTACTTCTAGATATTGCCCAATCAACCATATTTTCTAACCAATTACCAAATCTTTTTTCACCTACATAACTTGGGAACCAATTAACTGTCTTATTAGCTTTAATTATTTCATCTTTATATGCTGTAGTTTTAATATACAAACTAGGAGAAGCATAATACATAAGTGGTGTTGAACATCTCCAACAATGTGGATAATTATGTTCTATCTTTTGTTTTTTAAATAATTTATCATTTTCTTTTAAATACTTAATTATATCTATTTCAAGTTCTGGATCTAAAACGAATCTATCTTTCCAAAGTCCTTCTTTATATTTACCTTCAGGATTAACTGGATTAATAAGTTCTAAATCATATCTTAAACATACATCATAGTCATCTTGTCCAAAAGCAGGAGCCATATGTACTATACCTGTACCGTCTTCCATAGTAACATAAGTATCATTTGTAACTATAAAAGCTTTTTTACTCATCTTTATAGATGGTATTAATTGTTCATATTCTTTATATTCTAAATCTTTACCACTATATTTTTCTATTACTTTATATTCATTTCCTATTACTTTTTCTACTAATTTTTCAGCTAAGATAAACTTATATCCTTTAGATTCTACTTTTACATATGTCTCTTCTGGATTAACACAAAGTGCAACATTAGCAATTAAAGTCCATGGTGTTGTAGTCCATACAAGAAAATAACTATCTTCATCTCTTAATTTAAATGGAATATATACTGAATTAACAGAAACATTTTTATATCCTTGTGCTACTTCATGAGATGCAAGACCAGTTCCACATCTTGGACAATATGGTAATATTTTAAATCCTTCATATATTAAACCAGCTTTATAATATTCTTTTAATATCCACCATTCTGTTTCAATAAATGAATTATCATATGTAATATAAGAATTTTTAGTATCAATCAATTGTCCCATTTTATGAGTAAAGTCAACGAAAGCTTCTTCATTTTTTAAAACGCTATCTTTACACTTTTTATTAAATTCTTCTATTCCATACTTTTCAATATCACCTTTTCCAGTAAAACCTAAAGATTTTTCTACAGCTACTTCTACTGGAAGACCATGTGTATCCCATCCTACTCTTCTATCTACTTTATATCCATTCATAGAGTAGTATTTACATACAGAATCTTTTAATAATTTTGCCATCATATGATGAATTCCAGGCATACCATTTGCAGTTGCAGGTCCATCATAAAAAACAAAATCTTTTTCTTTTCCTTGATTACTTTTGTTTAATATATCGTGCTTATCCCAGTAGTTATATATTTTTTCATTAACCACACTAACTTTTTCTTTATCAAGTTCTTTAAACATATTCTTCTCTCCCTCCTAAACAAAAAAAGATGATACCTTATAAGGGCGAAATGCCGCGGTACCACCTTAATTTATTACTCATTCATTTTAACGGTTTTTAACCGGCTTTAATTTCTTAAAGCACATCGAAAGTGATTCAAATTAAAGGTTCTATTGATTCTCACCAACCATCAATTCTCTTGTAAAACTAACTCTAATTTCGTCTTTCTCATCTGTTTTAATGATAATAATTTATCATATATATTTATTTTTTTCAATTAATTTTTAAATATTAATTATTTTTGGATAAAATTATTAAATAAGTATCTATATTAACTCCATTTTTTTGATAAGAATTACTAATTTTTTTATATTCTTTAAACCCTAATTTTTTAGCAAATTCTTCTGATTTTTTGTTTCCAGTATTATATCCTATAATTATATTAGAATATCCTCTATCAAATAAAAACTCTATTACTTTTGTAACAGCTTCTAACATATATCCTTTTCTCCAATAATCAGGATGCATATTAAAAGATAGTTCAATAGAATTAAGACTTTTAATTTCTCTATCAGCTGTTATATTTCCAATCGGAGTTTTCTCATCTAAAAAGATATACCAATCAAACATTTTTTCTTTAGCTATATCTTCATAATATTTTTTAGAATCTTCTCCTATAAAATCAATTGTTTTTTTAATCTTTTCTAAAACTTCTTCACCTGCTATTCCCCTACACTTAAGCATATCGTATTCATATACTTTCATAGAATCTTTAGAACTTCCTTTTTTTAATACCAGTCTTTTAGTATACAAAGTTTTAGTATCATATTTGTTTAACAATTTTTTAGTTTCTTCTCTTAAGTTTTTCATATCGAACATGCATTAATACAATTCATATTTTCTAACAAAGTTTAAATTATCATCTAATTCATAAACTGTAAGAACTCCTGTTTTAATCTCTAAGTTAACTATATCTTCATCACTAATATTTTCGATGTATTTTGCTAAACTTCTAAGTGAATTACCATGAGCTGCTATTAATATAACATCGTGATTAACAAAAGATGGTTTTATTATGCTTTCATAATAAGGTACTGCTCTTTCTAAACACATTTTTAAACTTTCTCCAAGTGGTAGATTATCTATTCCTTTATATAATTCATCAAACTTAGGATTTCTTTTATCATCTTCACTTAGCAATGGTGGTAAAACATCATAGCTTCTTCTCCAAATTTTTACTTGATCAGCGCCATATTTATTTGCAGTCTCTTCTTTATTTAATCCTTGTAAAGCTCCATAATGTCTTTCATTTAGTCTATAATTTCTAAGTACTGGTATACCTAAATTGTCATTATTTTCTAGTGTTAAAAATAAAGTTTGATTAGCTCTTTTAAGTACAGATGTATACGCTATATCTATTTTTATATTATTTTTCTTTAATATTTTACCAGCATTTCTAGCTTCTTCTTCACCTTTTTGGCTTAAAGTTATATCTGTCCATCCAGTAAAACGATTCTCCTTATTCCATAAACTTTCCCCATGTCTTAACATTATTAATTTTTTCATTTTTATTCCTTTCTTGCTTTATAAATATTTTTTATATAAAATTTATTTAGATGCACCTATAACTCAGTGGATTAGAGTGTTTGGCTTCGAACCAAAAAGTCGGGAGTTCGAATCTCTCTAGGTGCTCCATATGAATTTACAAGTAACTAATAGTTACTTTTTTCTTTTTCTTAATACTTTAGCTTCATTTTTTTGAGAAAAATTATTATAAATATTTCCTGCTAATTCTTTCGCATCTAAATTATTTTCGTTTATTTTTTTATAAGCTACATAATTTTCTTTTTCCTCTATTGGATTAGAATTTGTTCCAATTAAAGTACAACCATTACTATCAAAGAAATTTAATGCTTTTTCTTCATCTAAATTTGTTTGAATAAATAACATATTTTTATCTTTTGATTTTAAATAATTAGATAATTCATCCATTGAAATTTTAGTTATTTCTTTTGATACTTCATCTTCAAATATATAAATACCATTTATTTTAACTGTAGAAAAATCACAATTTTGAATAGTAAAATAGCCTAATAAATATCCATCATCCTTAATAGATAAAAGCTCTTTTTCTCCTGTTTCAAATTTATCTAAATTTTGTTCAATCAGTTTTAAATAAAATATATCTTGATCTAATAAAAATTCATTTAAAGCAATATTTGCAATACTAAATTCTTCTTTTATATTTACTTTTTCAAGTTTTAACATATTTTTATTTTTCACCTTTCAAATAATGATAATGACATACTGCTATATATTTATCATTTCCACCAATATCAACTTGCTTTCCTTCTTTTACTTTTTTACCACTTTCATCTATTCTCATATTCATAATTGCTTTTTTATTACAAAATTTACAAATATTTTCTATTTCTTTTATTTCTTCTGCTAAAGTTAAACATGCCATTGTACCTTCAAATAAATTATTTTGAAAATCTGTTTTTAATCCATAAGCAATAATAGGTACATTATTTTTTATTACAAAAAATTCTTTTAATTTTTCTAACCACTCTTTCTTAAAAAATTGTACTTCATCTATCAATACACAAACTGGATTATCTTTTAAACTACAGACATTTTCAATATCTTTCATACTAGATATTGCTATTGCTTCTTGATGATCTCCTGTTCTAGAAGTAACTTTTCCTACTCCATAACGATCATCCAATTTAGAACACAATACAATAACATTATCTCCTCTAGTTCTATAATTATATAAAGTTCTAAGTAACTCTTGAGACTTTCCCGCTCCCATAGTACCATATTTAAATTTAAATTTAGCCATAATACACCTCTAGTTTCATTATATATTCTTTTTCACTTTTTTTAAACAAAGAAAAAACTCTTCACATAGAAGAGTTCAATTTCTTAAATGGTGCCCAAGGCCGGACTTGAACCGGCACGAACGGTGAAGTTCCCAGGATTTTAAGTCCTGTGCGTCTACCAATTCCGCCACTCGGGCAATGGTGCCTTGTTGGAGGCTCGAACTCCAGACCCCTTGATTAAAAGTCAAGTGCTCTACCGACTGAGCTAACAAAGCAACTGGCTGCCTCGATTAGATTCGAACTAATGTATGGAAGAGTCAAAGTCTTCTGCCTTTACCGCTTGGCTACGAGGCAAAAATATGGTGGAGGGAGATGGATTCGAACCACCGAACCAAAAGGAACTGATTTACAGTCAGCCGCGTTTAGCCACTTCGCTATCCCTCCATAAAAATGGTGCCGAAACCAGGACTTGAACCCGGAACCCACTGATTACAAATCAGTTGCTCTACCAATTGAGCCATTTCGGCACTAATAAATGGTGGGCGATTACGGACTCGAACCGCAGACCCCCTGCTTGTAAGGCAGATGCTCTAACCAACTGAGCTAATCGCCCATTTATTAGCTAATCTATATAAGTGATTAACAATTAAGATTATAATATGATTTTTTTGTTTTTACAATACTTTTTTTAATAATTTATAAAATAAATTAAAAGGATAGTTAAAACTATCCTTCTTTTTTCACCATTTTATCTATCATTCCACAATATTCATTAGATGTCCCATAAGCAAAACAATCATAAACTTGTCTTTCCTCTTCTTTAACTTGTTCTATTTTTAAAGCTTTAATTGCTATAGCATCTTCACCTTTTTGATTTTTTGCTTTAACAAATACACCTTTAATATCATAATATTTAGAATCTTCTACTCTCATAGATTTATCATATTTAACCGTAAAACCTACTAAAGTAGCATCTGCTGCACAACAAGTAATGTAATACTTACCTATTGCAAAATAACCAATTGGAATATAACTAGCTTCTCTTACAACAAATCCTCTAATATTAACTGTTTTACCATACCATTTTTGTGGATAATTATTTATTTCAAGAGATGCTTCTACATAGTTATAATCTTTAATAGTTAAATCTATTTTACTAAGATCATATTTAGTATTATTTTTATCTTCTTCTGTTGTTAATAAAGTTAAATTAGTACTTTTATTTTTTATAATTTTAGTATTTAAAGCACCATCACCTATTAAAAACAACGTTAAAAATGGTATAAATAATATTAAAATACGAAAATCAAATTTCTTCTTTTCTTCTAATATTTGTTTCTTTTTTGTTTTCTCTTCTGTTAACAATATATATGTAGCAATTATTAAAAATATAAATACTGTAATTAAATTATAATTTATTATCTTTGGAGATAAAAATTTCTTAGTAAGATTTAATAAATGTAATATGTAAAATAACATAGAATACATTATTAAAATTATAGAATAATTTGTCTTTTTCATATTTTCACCACACTTACTACAATAAATATTGTTATAAATATTAAAAATATTAAAGTAAATACAAATTTTTTCTTAAATCCACCCATTAAAACAATAGTATTTTTAATATCTATCATAGGTCCTAATAACAAATATGCAAGTATTGCTCTATTATTAAAACTTCCCATCATACTTTTAGCAACAAAAGAATCAGATGTAGAACATAAAGACATTAAATATGCAAAAAGCATAAGTGATATTGTCGAAATAAGTTCATTTTTAAATAAACTAGATGGCACTAAATTTTGCATTAAACTTGCAATTAAGGCACCTATAATTAGATATTTTAACACATCAAACATATCTTCTATAGTATGTTTTAAAATAGATTTTAAATCACCTTCATCATGATGATGACTACAAGAATGACAACTGCAAGAATGATTATGATGATGTTGTTCTTCTTCTATAAGTGGATCTTTATCTTTATAAATAATTGCCATAATAACCGATACGATCAATGATACTAATATTCCAAGTAAAAATCTTAAATAAAAGAAATTTAAATTTTTATTAAATGCTGTATAAGTAGCAAATAATACTACTGGATTAATAATTGGAGAAGATAACATAAATGATAATATTACATTTAATGGTACCTTCTTCTTTAATAATCTTCTTGCTATTGGTATAACTGCACAATCACAAGCTGGTATAAAAAATCCCATTAAAACTCCAACTAATGCTGCTAATATTTTATTTTTAGGTATTATTTTTACAAATGTTTCCTCAGACACATATCTATCTATTATTGCAGATATAAGTGAACCAAGAAATAAAAAAGGTAATGCTTCAAAAAATATTGAAATAAAAACTATTGTAATATTTTTAATCATTCTTAATTATTTTCTCCACTATCTTTTTTAAAGTACTCTTTTTTTCTTTTACTCTCAAATCTATTTTACCCTTTTTATCAAGTCCTAATACTTCTACTTCTACTTTATCTCCTACACTAAATTTATCTTTAATGTTTTCTATTCTTTCTTTTGATAATTTAGAAATATGTACTAATCCTTCCATTCCTTCCCAAAATTCTACTATACATCCAAAGTCTTTTATTTCTTTAATAACTGCTGGATATACTTTTCCAAACTCTAATTCTTTGACAATATTATCAATCATAGATTTTGTTTTTTCTATTATCTTTTTATCTTTATGATAAATAATAACTTTACCATAATCATCTATATCTATTTTAACTGCTTTAACATCGTTAACACTAACAACATTACTTGCTTCTTGAATAATCTTAGTAATAGTTTCTCCACCTTTACCAATAACTTCCTTTATTTTTTCAGGTTTAATATTAAACGTTAACATCTTAGGAGCATATTCACTAAGTTCTTTTCTTGGTTCTTTTATAGCTGACTTCATTACTTTTAATATTTTTAGTCTAGCCTTTTTAGCTTCTTCTAATGCTTCTGTTAAAATTTCTTTAGTAATACCTTTAATCTTAATATCCATTTGTAAAGCACATATACCATTTTTTGTACCTGCTACTTTAAAGTCCATATCTCCTAAATGATCTTCCATACCTTGAATATCAGTTAATACAGTATAATCATCTCCACTAGTAATAAGTCCCATAGCTATACCTGCTACCATATCTTTAATAGGTACTCCAGCAGCCATTAAAGACATACAACCTGCACATATTGATGCTTGTGAACTACTTCCATTTGATTCAAGTATTTCGCTTACTACTCTTATAGTATATGGAAATTCTTCTTCATTTGGTATTACTTGTAAAAGTGCTCTTTCACCAAGTGCTCCATGACCTATTTCTCTTCTTCCAGGAGCACCATATCTTCCTGTTTCTCCTACTGAAAATTGAGGAAAATTATAATGTAAAATAAATCTCTTACCTTCTTCTTCACTAAGCCCATCTAATATTTGATATTCATTTAATGCTCCTAAAGTAGTGATAGATAAACTTTGAGTTTCTCCTCTTGTAAAAAGTGCTGATCCATGTGTTCTAGGTAAAAAGTCAACACTAGCAGATAACTCTCTTATTTCATCCATTTTTCTCCCATCAGGTCTTTTCTTTTCTTTAACTACAATATTTCTAAATAATTCATATTCTAAACTATTAAAAGCATTTTTATATTTTACTATAAGTTCATTTAGTTCTTCTTCTGGTACATTTTTATTAGTTTCTTTTACATATTCTACTATTTCTTCTTCTATTGAAGATATAGCATCATATTTTTCTTGTTTTTCTTTTATTCTTAAAGCAGCATCAAGTCTAGATTTAACTTCATTAACCTTTTCTTTTATTTCATCAGTTATAACAAGTTTTTCGTATTCCATCTTAGGTACTGCTAACTCTTTTATTATCTTTTCTTGAAATTTAATTAATTCTTTTATCGCATCATGTCCATACATTAATGCTTCTATCATCTCTTCTTCTTGAAGTTCTTTAGCACTAGATTCAACCATATTAATAGCTTCTTTTGTACCTGCTACTGTTAAATCTAAAACTGATTTATTTTGTTCTTCTACAGTTGGATTAATTATAAGCTTACCATCTACCTTAGCTACTACTACAGAAGCTATTGGCCCATTAAATGATATTTTTGATAAACTAACTGCAAGTGAAGACCCTAAAGTTGCTGCAAGACGAGGATCACAATCTTGTTCAACCGATAAAACAGTATTTATTATTTGAACACTATTTCTAAAATCTTCTGGAAAAAGAGGTCTCATTGGTCTATCTATCATTCTAGCTGCTAGTGTAGCTTCATCTGTTGGTCTACCTTCTCTTTTAATAAAACCACCAGGTATTTTACCAACTGAATAAAGTTTTTCTTGATAAAGTACTTGTAATGGGAAAAAGTCTGATAATAAATCAACTTTTTTAGCTACTACAGCACAACTTAAAACAACAGTATCACCATATCTAACAAGAACTGAACTATCAGCTTGTTTTGCTACTTCTCCTATTTCTATTTTTAAAGTTTTTCCTTTAAACTTAGTTTCATAAACTTTTTTCATACATTCTCCTTTTAATAAAAAAGACACTCAAAAAGTAAGTGTCTATTTTCTTAATCCTAATTCTTTTATAACTTTTCTATATCTATTAACATCTTTAGAAGCTAAATATTTAAGTAAATTTTTTCTTTGTCCTACTTTTTTTAATAAACCTCTTTGTGAATGATAATCATGTATATTTTGTTTCATATGTTCAGTTAAACGATTTATTTCTTCTGTTAAAATTGCAATTTGAACTTCAGCTGAACCTGTATCATTCTTAGATGTTTGAAATCTTTCCACTATTTCTTTCTTTTCTTCTTTTAATAAAGCCATTTTTTCCTACCTTTCTTTTCACTTTTAACCAAGTTTTAGTCGGAAAATTTCTAAAACCTCGTTAAAGAACAATATTAATATATACTATTTTTTTTATTTTTTCAAGATATTAAATAGCTTGAATTTTTAAATTTTTATATAAATTTCATTTAATAATTATTTTTCAATGAATAAGTTCAAAAATATAACAATAAATATATTTTTTATAATTAACTAAATCAAACAGATACTAAACAAAATTAATCTAATAAATAATACTAAAATATTTTACATATTAATTACATAAATAGAAGCTTTTTTCCCATTAATTAATGTATCTATTTTTCCATATATAATATATTTTTGTTTTGATAATACCAATTCAAATTCATCTTTTCTTGCAGAAAGAATAACAAGCTTACCATTTTTCTTAATCACTCGACAAAATTCTTTAAACATATCAATATAAAACTGCTCTATATTATCTATTTTTTCATAATATCCCCAAGGTGGATCTGTGATTATTAAATCAACCATATTATCTTTTATATCTTGCATATTTAATGCATTTCTCAGTGTCACATTAACATTGTGTTTATTCTTAAATAAACTATTCAACAATTTAATATGTTCAGGATTAACATCAGAAACATAAAGTTGCTTGAATGGAAAATATTTATTAACTTGTTTTGGTATTGCTCCATAACCAGCAAATGGATCCATTACTATTGTGCTTTTTTTAAATTCACCAAGTATACACATAAGATATGCTAATTCAGGACGAAGTTCTCCCTTATTTAAATTTTTTTCTGTAAATTTTCTTTTTTGTAATAATCTACCAAAAAAGCCAACATTTTCACTTCTTTTAATAAACCAATATTCAGTTTCTGGAGATAGTCTATCAATTTTAGCATTTGTCAATTTGCTAATTTTTCTTTCAATTTGTTGAGTATATATTTTATTAATACCAACAAACTGATTATTTTGAGAATATCGAATTCTAAATGTTTTTTTAGATTTTGGCAACTTATCAAGAATAATAATATTCTTAACCATAGAAGTCATCTCACAATTTTTACCTTGAAATTTTTTAATAACAAGATATGAATTATTAAATAATACTATATTTTTAACATTTTCTTCACTACCATCGTACATATAATCAACTAAACCATCATAAACCTTTAACACTTTAGCTCCAGGTAATAACTTAACAAGTGATTTTGAAATTATTTCAGAAAAACCTGTTGTAAATGTTGATATATATTCTGCCATTAAAACCTCCAATATTTTCAATTAAAGAAGACTATCGAATATAGATATATTTTCTTCTATCTTTTCTACGTAAGCATCCCCTAAATTAGATATTAAATTATTTACTTTATTTTTGAAATCTTCATCTAAAAATATTGTTATATATCTTTGAAATATTTCATCTACAGATATTATATTTAATTTTTGTAAAAAATTATAATTTTCTAAAACTATATCTTTATTTTCTAATATATCTTCTTTTATATCTTCTCCATAAGTATCTATTATATTTTCTAACATTACTTCTTATATACTTCCATTATCTTAGGAATTATTTGTTTCTTTCTAGATACTATTTCTGGTAAACAATATCCTTGTTCTAAATTTTCAATCTTAAATGCTTTTTCAAGTTCATCTTTAAAGCTATCTGTATAATATAGATAAGAAGTACTTGTTAAAATATCTGTTACAAATAGTGTTGTAGCATAAAAATCTCCTGCTTTTTTTACACTTTCTAAAGCATCTTTTAAGAATGGTTGTTTTTCTTTTATCGCATCCATTCCTGTAACAAATACTTGACCTACCCCTATTAGATAATCATCCATTGTAAATCTCTTGAAGTCTTGAGTAACTATATCTTCTGGATCTTTATCACTTAAATCACTACCTTCTTTAAACATTTCTAAAGCATATTCTTCATAATTAATATCTAACTCTTTAGCAAGTGTATGAACTACTTCTTCATCTGTTTTAGTAGTAGTTGGACTTTTTAAACAAAGAGTATCTGATAATATTGCAGATAACATAATTCCTTTAATATCTATAGGTATATTTATATTTTGTTCTTTATACATTAAATATAAAACTGTACAAGTAGATCCAAGAGTCATACATCTTAAATTAATAGGTTTATCTGTTGATACATTACCTAATTTATGATGATCTATTATTTCAATAATATCCGCTTCATCTAAACCTTCAACACTTTGATTTTTTTCATTATGATCTACAAGTAATACTTTTACTTTATTAATTTCAAAAGTTTCATTATATCTTAAAAGACCTAAACATTTATCATCTTTATCTATTACTGGTAAATTAGTATAGTTATATTTCTTTTCTAATTCTTCTATTCTTTCACTAAAATCATTTTCATATAAGCAAACTACATCATTACCTTTATATGATTTTAATGAATTAGAAAGTTTTAAAAGTTGCATTACTTCAAATATAGATAAATCTGTCTTAATAACATTAATATCATTTTTAATTGCTAATGCTAAATGTTCTTCTTTCATATAATTACCATTTGTAAGAATTAACATTTTAACTTTACTTGTAACAGCTTGTTCTATGATACTATGTCTATCTCCAGTAATAACTATATCTTCTTTTGTTAATACTTCTTTTTCTTTAAAAGTAGTAGATCTATAACTTGTAACAAAAATATTACCTACTATCTTTTCATCTACTTTATTTACAACTCTTCCATTTATTGCTTTTAAAATATTATCCATTGTAGTATCAAGAGATGTAGATAAATTCATAAGTAATTTAGCCATATCTTTTAATGTTATAACTGATTTAACTGTTAAATTATGATCTACAATAGGTACACCACTAGTAGAATGTTCTGTTATAAAATCATAAGCATCTTTTATAGAATTATCTTCATGAATATAAAAATCTTTTCTATAAGAGATATTTTTTACTTTTAATTTAACATCATTCAAAAACTCTGGAGTATCTACATTAAATTTTTTTAATATAAAATCTGTTTCTTTCGATACTTTTCCAAGTATTTTAGGAACAAATTCATATTCTTTATATTTTTGATTCATTAAGAATGCTGCTGATATTGCTGATGCTACTGCATCTGTATCTGGTTTTTGATGTCCAAATACATAAACTTTTTCTTTTTCCATATTAAAAATCCCACTTTCTTATATTATATTTTTTTACTTTATAAGCCATTTTTGCTAATCTTGCCAAAGGTAAATCATTATTAGAATCAGAATAAAATTCTATAATTTGATATTCTTTTAACAAATTATTTAATCTTTTAACTTTTTCTTCTTTATTACAATTAGCTCCCTCTATTAGAGCAGTTTTTTTATTCATAGGCGTTGCAATAAGTTCACATTTTAATTCTTTTGCTATATTTTTTAATAAAAACTCTGGAGATGCAGATATAATGTAGTTATTTTTATTGTTTTTGATAATTTCTAAAAACTCTTTCTTTATATTTTTTTTATGTTTTTTCCAAAAAGTGTCTACAAAACTATCTATATCATCTATATTTGTTAAGAATGAAAATACTACTTCTTTAAATTCTTTAGTAGTTTTTAATTTTAATAAATATAATAAAGCATTAAAAAATATTTTTAATAAATTTAAAATACTAACTTTAAACTTTTTTATAGCATACAAGAAAAAGTGAAAAGAACTATCACCATTATAAATGGTATCATCAAAGTCATATACATTTATTTTCACTATTTTCCAAATCTCCTATTTCTATCTTGATATTCATCTATTACTTTATCTAACTCTTTAGTAGTAAAAGCTGGAAAATAAGTATTTACAAATTTCATTTCAGAATAAGCTAAGCTATACAACATAAAATTAGATATTCTTATTTCTCCACTAGTCCTAATCATTAAGTCAATCGGGGGAAGTTCATGATATAAATATCTATAAAATTCTTTTTCATCTATGTCTTCTAAAGATATTTTCCCTTCTTTATAAAGATTTGCTATTTTTTTAGTAGCATCTATTATTTCTCTTTGACCTCCATATGCTATACATAGATTTAAAGTATAATCTCCTTTACTACTCTTTTCTAATTCTTCTAACTTTTGTTTTAATTCTTCATCCAAATATTCTAAATGTCCTGAAAAAATTATCTTAATATTCTTTTCATTTATCTTTTTTAAAAGTTTAACTGCTTCATTATAAAAAAGTTTCATTAAATAACCTACTTCTTCTTGTGATCTTTTAAAATTTTCTGTAGAAAAAGCAAAAAGACTTAAATATTTAATATTCTTTTTATAAAAAATATGTTTAACTAATTTTTTTAAATTTCTTGCTCCATATAAATGTCCAAGAGACGGCAATAAATTTTTTTCTTTAGCCCATCTTCTATTACCATCCATAATTATTGCAATATGTTCCATTTACTATTCCTCACAATTTAATAATATAAATATTAACATAATTATTAAAATTATTCTATAATAATATATGGTATATAAGGAGGTAAAATGCAAAATAGAAAAATTGAAATTATTGTCTTAATAATTTTTCTATTATTAGTATCTATTCTTTCTATTTATTTATTAATTCCTAAAATAGAATTAATTGGTAAAGACAAAGAAATTATAGAAATAAATAAAGATTATTATGATTTAGGTGCTAAGATTAACAATAAAAAAGTAAGTTATTCAAGTAGTAACCTAGATACAACAAAAACTGGTAAATATAAAATTACTTATTCGACTAATTTTTTATTTTTTACAATTAAAAAAGAAAGAAATGTTGAAGTAACTGATAAAAAATTAGGAGTTATAGAAGTAAGTTATAATCAAAAATTAACTTTTAAAGGTAAAACTTTTAAAGAAGATAAAATTATATTTAAAAATTCTAATGATAAAGAAATAAATAAAGAAATCAAAAAAGAAGTATTAGAAGATAAAGTTATTTACTATACATATGATAATAATTATAGAGTTACTAAAGTTATCGATATAAATAAAGAGGATAAAGAAGCTCCTAAACTAACTTTGGTAGGAAGTAATAGGATAAATGTATTAGTTGGTGAAAAATATCAAGATCCTGGTGTTAAAGTTGAAGATAACAGCGATGATTTAACAGTAAATGATGTAAAAACTAAAGGAGAAGTAGATACTTCAAAAGAAGGAGAATACGAAATTACTTATACTGTGAAAGATAAAGCTGGTAATGAAGCAAGTGTAAAAAGAACCGTTGTAGTTTCAAAAGTTCCAATAAGTAATCCTAATCTTAAAAAGGGAGTTATATATTTAACTTTTGATGATGGTCCTGATAGTGTTCATACACCTAAAGTATTAGATATCTTAAAAGAAGAAAATGTTAAAGCAGCGTTCTTTATTACTTGTAATGGACCTGATTCAATGATAAAAAGAGCATTCGATGAAGGACATAATATTCACATGCATACTTGTACACATAACTACTCTACTGTTTATAGTAGTTTTGAAAATTATTTAAGTGATCTTAAAAAAGTAGAAGAAAGAATATATAGAATAACTAATAAAAGGTCTAGATTAATTAGGTTCCCAGGTGGTACATCTAACACTATTTCAAGACATTATTCTAGAGGAATTATGACAAAAATAGTGCAATATGTTAATAATAACAATTATTTATATTGTGATTGGAATCTTTCTTCTGGAGATGCAGGTGAAGCTAAAACTTCTAATCAAGTTTACAACAATGTTACAAAAAATTTATCTAAACAAAGACATAATATAGTATTGTTCCATGATATAAAACAAATTACAGTTGATGCTTTAAGAGCTATTATAAAATGGGCTAAAGAAAATAATTACACTTTTGAAAAATTAGATGAAAATTCACCTTTAGTTCATCATAGAGTAAATAATTAAAACTTCGGAAAAATTTAATCCGAAGTTTTTATATTATTTTTTATTAATTCTTTAACTATATTATTATATGTTCTAATAAGTGGACCTATACCTAATTTAATACCTCCAAAATATCTAATTATAACTATTAAATAATTATTTATATTATTCTTATCCATAAGAGATAATGTTGTATCCCCACCTGCTCCTATTATCTCTTTATCATTATTTACTTTTGTTTTCATATCTGTTTTATAAACATATATATAATGAGTTGCTTTTTTATACTTATGTTTTAATTCATCTATTATATTTTCTACATTATCAATATTTTTAATAGGATAAATAAAACCATAAAACTTTGATTTTTTAATAGTTAAACTATACATTTTTTCTTTTATTATTTCTTTTTGCATAGATAAATTATAACATAGCTATGATATAATTAAAATTGAGGTTAGATATGATTAAATTATTAAAATTTATACAAAAACTACTTGTAATTGTAGGTATATTATCGATATTTGCTACTATGATTATTTTAAATAAATTTACTATTATTAAATACATTAATAAGTTTACTAATAGTGCTAATAGTGAAATATTAAATAATAAATATGCTAAAAACACTAAATATAATTATGTAAATACTACTAATAACTTAGTTCCTAAAAACAAACAAGATTTAATTAATATATATTATACTTTTATAAATAGTGGTATGGAAACATTTAATTTTACATGTGATAATAGTTATACAAATTGTTTAAAAGATTTAGATCAATTATCTAAAGATCAATATACTTTATCTACTTTAAATTCATTTGTTCATCCATATAATAGTTTTACTGAAATAAAAACTTCTTCTAACTTACTTGCCAATGTTACTTTAACATCTAAAAAAGCTTACACTCAAAGTGAAATATATAGACTTAATCAAGAGATAGAAAAAATAGATAAAGAAGTTATCAAAGGGGAAAAAGATCCTAGAAAAATAGTTACATTATTACATGATTATATAATCAAAAATACTACTTATGATGAAAAAGAAAATTCACCATATAAAGTCAATACTGCTTATGGATCTCTTATCCAAGGTAAAGCTTTATGTGGAGGTTATACTGATGCTCTAGCATTACTTTTAGATTATTATAAAATACCTAATTTTAAAGTTACATCTAAAGAACATACATGGAATGCAGTAAAAATTAATGACACTTGGTATCATGTAGATTTAACTTGGGATGATCCAATTGTCCCAATACCAAGAATATTTAAAAATTATTTATTTTTAACTACTGAAGAACTACTAAAAAAAGATGATAAACAACATAATTTTGATAAAAATATATATAGTGAATTAAAATAAAAAGATATCATACTAATTGTGATACCTTTTTATTTTTTAAACTATTAAACTTTCTAGTAGTCATAGTTAAAATATTCTTAAATTCATTTTGTTCTACTATATCTAAATTATTATCTATTAAGTAATCTACTCTTTCTTTTAATTTCTTTATATCTAAAGTAAATATAAAAGGTGCATTAGGCAAATATCTTAATAATTCTTTACTTTCCATATAATTAAATACTTCTTTTACTCGTTTAGGATTTTTAGTAACTGTAGCTGATGTAATATACTCTTCACTATAATTTTCTCTTATATAATCTATATTTTCTTGTAAATTATTAATATCCACTCTAAATAATTCATTATTTAATTTTAAATTATGTTGTTTACATACATCTATTCTTTCTCTTAAATATTCTACATTTTTACTATACATAAGAGATGTTATTTCTATATCATTTTCTTTTAATATATCTACTATTTTTTTTATAGTATTATTATTTTTCAAATACATAGTAGAATATATCTCTATTTTTTCTTTTTTACAAAAATCTATTAATTCTATTAATTCTTCTGGCTTTTTTTCAAATATCGTAGAATTCAAAGTTAAATTATGTTTTTTAGCAATATCTAATATTTCATTAATATCTTCTATAGATTTAGACATAATAGAAGATGATAAAGAAATATTCTCTTGTTCTGTTATTTCTACTATAGATTTTAAAACATCTACTTTCTTTTCAAAATAAGCATCTTTAACTTCTATATTTTTATGATTCAAGAAATCTATTATTTCTATTACTTCTTTATTACTTTTATTAAACATAGATGCCATAGGTTTTAAATTATAAATTTTTAAATTTTCAAGTAATTGCTCAAAATCTTTAGGATTCTTTCTTAAATAATATTTCTTAAATTCAAGATTATTTTCTTCACATATTTTTTTTATTTCTTTAATGTTCTCTATATTAGAATAAAATATATCAGATGTTAAAGAAATATTTTCTTGTTTACAAAAATCTATTAAATCAATTAAACTTTCTTTGTTTAAATGAAAAATACTAGCTTTTATTTCAATATTATTTAACTTTGCTATTTTCAATATTTCATCAACTTCATCTACTCTTCTTAAAAATATTGAACTAGGAATATTAAAGACTTGATACTTATTACATATTTCTATCATTTGTTCTAATTCATCTACATTTTTAGTAAAAATAGTTGGATTATAATTAATTTTATTATTTTTTAACAATTTAAAAATATGTTCTAAATCGCTTGGAGTTTTAGTATACATAGTTTCACTTAATTCTAAATTATTCTTTTTAACATAATTAATAATTTCTATTATATTATCACTACTAGTAAATAACATATAATTTGAAAAAGGAACATTTAGTGATTCTGCTAATTCTATTTTTTCTTTCAAATTATAAGGAGTATGTTTAAACATTTTAGAATTTACTTTTATATTATGCATTTTACAAATATTAAATATTTTTTCATAGTTAACACCTTGATTACTTTCTATAATAATACTTAAAATTTGATCTTGAGTTAAATCATATTTTTTTAACTGTTTTTCTCTAGCTTTAATATAATTAAGAGTTTTTGAAAGTATTGATAATTTCTTATTTATTAAACAATCATCATAATTTTCTCTTAAATAATTTAAAGTATTAATTAAATCTCTAGGTTCTTCTATTAATATATGTATACAATTATTTATTTTTGATTTATTAAAACCTACTAAATTAAGATATTCATAATTTCTTTTTACATCTACAGAATTACCTAATACTATACTATGACACTTTTCTATTGTTTTAGGTGATACATTATTACTTATTAAATAACTTAAAGTTTTTTCTGCTTCTGCTAAATCCAAATTAATTAAATTTTCTTCTGTAAAAAAATATAAAAAATCTTTAGATATACCATACTTTTTCATTAAAGTTTCTAAACTTTGCATAAAATCCCCCTTTAAATAACGTTATTATAATAAAAAAAATAGAAAAATTAAAGTATTTTCTATTTTTTTACCCTTTAACCTTATAACAAATTTTTGTTACTTTAAAATCATTTTTATCTTTTGGATTTGTTCCATCTACTAGTTCTTGAGCATCACTTATTCCATCATTATCATCATCGTCATCATCAATATCAGGTATTCCATCACCATCTGTATCTCTTAAAATCGTAATCGTTTGAACTTTAGTTTTAACACCATTATAATCGCTTGTAATTTCTACAACTCTTTTCTCTTCATCTTTAGCCCAATTAGGATTTTCATAACTAGGATCCCAAGGTTTTTGTGGTATCACTGATGCTCCTGGATTAAATCTACTAGGGTTTATCATTGCTTTTGAAGAAGCAAAATTTTCTTCAAACCATAAACCTCCCTTAGGTCCAGATATATCTCCATCTATATTAGTAGCTTGGTAATATGTTTGTTCAACTCTATATTCATAACATGTATATGTTTCATGATTACAATAATTATTTAAATGAGGATTTTTATTTACTCTTATATCTATTTTATTATTGTTTGATTCTAAATGCTCTTCTATTTTAGGAGTAAATGTAGCATATTCTTGAATAACTTCTTTTTTCTCATATATTTTTACTGGCATTATATAATCTTTTGAACTATGATCTGGAAATATTATTCTTATCTTTAGATTTTTTAAACCTTTAGTAGAAATTATTTGCTGCAAATCATTATAACTCATTTCCGTATTATCAGCATTTAAAATCTTGTAATTTGCTCCAATTGGTAAATTAGCTATATTATAATGACGAATAGTATAATAATTACCAATATAATTAATATCATCTTTATACATAGGTTCAAATGTTTCAGCCATTATAGCACTTACTTTTATTGGTATTTTAACCTCTTTTATTTGTCCATTTCTAAGTACTACATTAAGTATAGCTTCTTGTGTTCCAACTGTATTAGTATCCGCTCTTTGAACTATATCTACTCTTTGGATATTATTTGGCAAATTAGTTATCATTTTTTTATATTCTTCATCTGTTATATTGGCAGTTCTTTGAACACTAACATTTTTTATTGTAGGAATATAATTATCTTTAGTTAATTCTTCTACTTCAACTGGTATAAGAACTTCTTTTTCTGTATCATCATTAAATGTCAAAGTTGCTACTATATTTTGTATTCCAGGAGTTGATGTATTTAGTTGATTAACATTAACTGAAAATTTTTTAATATTAGCTGGTAAATTAGTAATAGCATTTTTATAAGTTTCTTCTATAAAATTAGCTGGATAACCTTCCTTAACTACTAATTTATTAACTATTGGATTATAGCTATCTTCTTCTCCAGCTTTTACTGTTACATTAACAGTTCCACCTTTTCCATTAGAATGATTTACTGAAGTACCATAAATTTTATAATACAAGTTAAAATCTATATTATACGTACCAAGTTTTTTAAATTTATAATTTTGTATTCCTTGTAATTTTTGAAATATTTCATTATTTTCAGATAGTTCTCCATAATAATAATTATTTCTATATTCTGCATATTTTATAGGTATATTTACCTTTTTATTTTTTAATACTTCTATATCTATATTTTGATTTTTTGATAAACACCTAGTATTTTTAACTTCTATTAATTTATTGTTTTCATAATTTATCATATTACAATCATAACTAAGGTTATTTGCAGTATTAATAATTAAACTAGTTAAATTATTATTATGAACATGTAGCTTACCAATTTTAGGAGAAGCACTAACATCTAATGAATTTAACTTATTATTATTTAATACTACCATAGATAATTTTACTGCTCTTGTTAAATCAAGCGAATTTAAATTGTTATTAGAAGCATCAATAGTTACTAGATTTTCAGGATTTAATCTTAAATCATTAATATTATTATTTTTTACATCTATATTATTAAGTAAATTATTATTAGATAAATTTAAAGATGTTAATTTATTATTAGTTAAATTTAGAGATTCTAATTTTGTATTATTCCATAGATTAAGATTAGTTAAATTATGATTTTGAATAGAAATTTTTTCTAATTTAGTATTATTATTTAAGTTTATATAATTAAATAGATTACCAGATAATTCTAATTGTTTTAAATTGTGATTATTATCTAAATTTAATAAATTCAAATTTTTATTATTCCATAAACCTAAATATTCTAAATTTTGATTATTACTTAAATTTAAATTATTTAAATTTACAGTAACAATATTTATTTTTCTTAATTTATGATTATTAGTAAAATTTATATTGTTTATCATAGCTTTATTTGCTAATCCATATGTATTGAATTCTTCTAATTCTGTTAAAGCAGATAAATCTATATCATTTATGTAATTTCCACCCATCATTAATTTTTTTAATTTAGGTACTAATGGTAAATTTAAACTATTTAAATTATTTAAATTGACATTTAAATCTTCTAAATTCGGCATATTATTTAAATAAATGTTATACATATCATTTCCAGCTATATGTAATTTTTTTAAATTATATTTATTATTAACAGAAAAAGTATGTATCATATTATTATTTAAATTTATTTCTTCTAATAAGCTATTATTATCTAAATTTATTGAATTTATTTTATTTCCAGATAAATCTAAATATTTTAAATTGTAATTAGCTGTCAAATTAAAATTAATATAATTACAAGCATTTATTTGTAACTTTTCTAAATTTGGATTGTTAGAAAAATTTAGATTATTACTGTTAGTTGGTCTTGGAGACGGAGATGAAATATTAAAAACAAATGTTCTTAATTTATAAGTATTATCTATATTTATACTACAAGCTACATTAGAACCAGAACCATAAAGTTTTAAATATTCAAGATTTTGATTAAATTTTAAGTTTATATCAGTTCCTATAAAATTATTAGCATAAAACATAGTTAAATTACTAAGATATTCTATTCCTCTTAAAGAAGATATTTTGTTAGAATAAGATTTAAAATAAATCATTCTTATTTTATCCAAGTCTGCTTTATTTATTATCTCATTTTCTTTTGCTCTAAATTTATTTACATAATATTGTCTATTTTCATTAAAATAAATATAAGATTTAGATTTATTATCATAAGTATTAGGATCACTATTTTTTAATTCTTCATCTATATTATTACAAACATTGTCTACGACACAAGTTAATACCACATATCTTAACATTTCATTAGGAAATGCATCTTTATAACTAACACTATAATTTAATTCTTTTAAATTTTTATAATATGTATTATTATCTATTTTTTTAGGTAAAAAGATAACTATAGTTAAAATTACTAATACTATTAAAATTAAAATACTAAATTTCTTAAATGCTTTCATATCATATTCATTATATCACTATAAAAATAAAAAAGAAGATTTAATACAAAATCTTCTTTTTATATAAAAATATCATTTTTCTTTTCTTTTGAAGTCTTTTTCTTTTTATATTTAGCTACTTCTATAGTTTTATTATTTTTTAAACTTTTAGGAACATCTATAAGTCTTTGATTAGTAGAGCCTCTAAAAAGACAATCCATACTCTTTTTCTTCATTATAAATGGACCATCTATTAAAACATCTATATACTTTAAAAATTCCATAAATTCCGGTTTAGAATCTTTAAGTTGTAAAAGTTCTTCATAGATATATCCAGTATAACACCAAATACTTTTACCTTGTTTCTTTAAAGCTTTTGCTATTATACTACATGCTTTTGCTTGTAAAAAGGGGTCTCCACCTGAAAATGTTATACCTTCATTAGAGTCTTTTAAAGCTTCTATCACTTCTTTAACATCAAACTCTTTTCCTCCATCATAAGGTATAGTTTCTGGATTATGACATCCAGGACAATGCCTTGGACATCCTTGAGTCCAAATAACTGTTCTAAGCCCTTCTCCATCAACTATACTATCTCTCATGATAGATGAAGCTAATCTAATTTTCATTTTATAGATAAATATCTTTTATTCCTGAATGTTTAACTCTATCTTTTTCTTCGTTTTTCTTTCCATCGTTAAATCTATCTATAGTACCTACTAAATAGCCTGTAATTCTTCTAATTCTTTCGAATTTAACGCCTTCTCCTACCATTTTTTCATTTTTCATAATTAACTCCTCCTTATTAATGAACAACAATCTAATGATTGTAATCTTTCGAAACTTACTGCTTCTTTATCTTTTCTACCACATCTTGGACATGTATCATTTATTACTCCTACATATCCACAAACTGGATCTCTATCAACTGGATGGTTTATTGCTCCATATCCAATTTCATATTCTTTCATAAGTCTTACTACTTTTTCAAAAGCATCTACATTGGCACTAGTATCACCATCTAGTTCTATATATGAAATATGTCCACCATTAGTTAAAGCATGATATGGTGCTTCTACTTCTATTTTATGTTTAATACTTGTGTTGTAATAAACTGGTACATGGAATGAATTAGTATAGTATTCTCTATCAGTTATTCCTTTTAGTTTTCCATATATTGCTCTATCTATCTTAGTAAATCTACCAGAAAGTCCTTCTGCTGGTGTTGCAATTAAACTGAAATTCAAAGTATATTTTTCTGCATATTCATCTATTTGTTTTCTCATGAAAGTAATAATTTCACGTCCTAATTTTTCAGCTTCTTCACTTTCACCATGATGTTTTCCTATAAGAGCCTTTAAACATTCAGCAAGTCCTATAAATCCAATAGATAATGTACCATGTTTAAGAACTCTTCTAACTTTGTCTGTTGGTTTTAATTTCTCTGAATCTAACCAAATACCTTGACCCATTAAAAATGGAAAATTATAAACTCTTTTTTCACATTGATATTGATATCTTTCTAATAATTGATCTTTCACATCTTCTATTAATTGTTTTAATTCTTCATAAAAACCTTTTAAATCTGTTTGACCATTAATTATTCCATGTTTAATACCAATTCTAACTAAATTTATAGAAGTAAATGATAAGTTACCTCTTCCAGGTGTAATAGCTTTACTTGGATCTGCTACATTAGCCATAACCCTAGTTCTACATCCCATATAACCTACTTCAGTTCTATAATCACCTTCTTTATAAAATTCTTTATTAAATTTAGAATCTATAAATGAGAAATTAGGGAATAATCTTTTAGCAGATACTTCACAAGACAATCTAAATAAATCGTAGTTAGGATCTTCTTTATTGAAGTTAATTCCCTCTTTAACTTTGAAAATAGATATTGGAAATATTGGAGTTTCTCCTCTTCCAAGCCCACTATCTAAAGAATATAAATAATTTTTTATAATCATTCTTCCTTCAGCACTAGTATCTGTTCCAAAATTAATAGATGAAAAAGGTACTTGTGCTCCTGCTCTTGAATGCATTGTATTTAAATTATGAATAAATCCTTCCATAGCTTGATATGTTATTCTATTTGTTTTCATATAAGCTTTTTCAATAGCCATAGAAAATAATCTTTCTAATACTTCATTATCTTTAATAAACTTTTCAAAGAAATTTGAATCTATTGTAATTGTAGTTATCTTATCTATTTCTTTAACAATAGTATTCATATTTAAATAATTAGAAAATCCCATTAAATCTATAAATTCACTAATTGTTTGTTTTAATTGCTTTTTAAATGTCATTAACACACCTGGTGCTAAATAATAATCAAATGCTGGTATAGCTTGACCTCCATGTTGATCATTTTGATTAGCTTGTATTACGATAGCTGCAAGTGCTGCATAACTCATAATATCTTTAGGTGGTCTAATATAACCATGTCCTGTAGAAAAACCTGTTTTAAATAGTTTATCTAAATCTAATTGATTACATGTAGTTGTACCCATTGCATAAAAATCTAAATCATGTATGTGAATATAACCTTCATCATGTAACTGCGAATATTTTTTCTTCATCAAATATGCTTTTGAAAATTCTTTTGATATTGTAGAACCATATTGAAGCATAGTTCCCATAGCAGTATCACCATTAACATTAGCATTTTCTCTTTTTGAGTTATCTTCAAAAGAATTTTTTAATCCTAATGATTCTATTGTTTTTAAAAACTTATGTTTTTTCTTATCATCAAAGAAAAATTCTCTTGATTCTCTTCTTCTTTCTCTATAATTAGAAAATGATTCATACACTTCATTATAATTATAATGTTTTAAAGAACTTTCAATTAAATCTTGAACTTCTTCAATTTTTAATTTTTCCGGTTTTTGTTCTTCTATATTTTTTATAACCCTATCTAAGACCTTTTGAATATCTTTAGAATCATATTTTCTATTATCTTCATCATCTACACTATCAAACCCCTTCTGTATTGCTAAAGCTATTTTTGTTTCATCAAATGGAACTTTTTTACCATTTCTTTTGATAACAATAATATCTTTTAAATTGCTTTCTTCACTCATATAACCTCTCCTTTCTATTCTCATTTTCGTATTTTTAATTATCATAGTCAATAACAAAATTTTATGATTTTGAAGAGATTTTTCTAAAAGCCTTATTTAACAACAAAAAATCAAAAAATAAATTTTTTCAAATTTTGTAAATTTACAAAATTGACATTTTTAGATTTTTGTACTTTAAACATTTTTATTAATTTCTTTATTTTATAAGGAAATACTATGTTTTTATTATAAATAATTTTTATAAAAAATAAAAAAATCAAAAAATTGAATTTTTGATTTTTCTTGATTTTTATATTTTTTGAAAATCATATTTTAAGAGTTTCTTATAGCGTTCATGTATTTTCTTATGTTTACATGCCACTCTTTATTTTCAGCATATTTAGGATTAATAGCTTCTGGTGTTGTCAAACCATAATCAATATAGTTTTGTTTCAAATTCTTAAAGAAACCTTCTATACCTTCATCTAAAGTCCTAAACCCTTGATAAGAACCCATACAACCTGGATTACCCTTTTGACCTCCTATGTTATTACAACGTTTAACTAAAGTACTACAATTCCATTTACATCCTGTTTCATGTAATGATATAGCAACTGCCATATATGGATCTACATTATACTGAATAGAGTATTTCGCAAAAACTAAACCTTTACCTGTTAAATTAGAATTAAGCGATTTTTCAATCTTCTGCCCTAATTCTTCAATAGTCATATTTTCATAAACGACTTTTCTATTAACTTTAGTCTTCGCAACACTCATAAATTCATATATATTTTTAATACTTTTGTTATTACTAGTAAATAAAGATGCCAAACTTATCAACGATATTGCAAATAATTCTTTCAAATATCCTCCTATTAACAGGCAATATAATTATAACACATTTTTCAATAATTTTAAAATTTGACAAAAAGAAAAGACATAGAAATGTCTTATAATTCTAAAAGTTCTATATCATCTTTTTTCTTTTCTTCTACTACTGGAGCCTCAACTCTAGGCATAGAAGTTTCTACTACTTCTTTTACTTCTTCTTTAATAGGTTCTTCTACATTTTGTTCTTTTTGAACTGCTATATCTCTTAAACTGAAGCTTTGAGTATTAGATAAATGAGGTTTTTCTATTTCAGCTTTAAAATCATCTGGTAATAATTTTTCTCCTCCAAAAGCTTCTTTCTTTTCATTTATTTCAATTTTAAAATCATCTGGTAATAGTTTTTCTCCTCCAAATGAATCATTTTTTACAGGTATTTCTTCTTTTACTTCTGTTGTATTTTCTATTATTGTTGGAATTACTTCTGGAATAGTTATGTTTTGTTCATTAGAAACTGGAGCAGTATTAACTACTTGAGGTGCTACTTCATCTATTTTTGGTTTTTCCATCATAGGAACAGGAGCAGCTTCTTCTTTTGGTTCTAAATTTAAAACTGTTGGTGCTTGATTTAATGTATCTTTATTATCAAAACTAACTGGATTATTATTTTGAATTTCAGTATTAGCTGTAACTAGAGTATTATCAGCAATTGGTTCTATTACAATCTTTTTGTTTTCTTCAATAGGTTCTACTACAGGAGTATTTTCTACCGGTGCTTTTACTTCTTCTATACTAGAAGTATTAAGAGGAGTAGATGTAATATTATTTATAGAATCACTAACTTCTTCTTTATTTAATAGTTCTTCTCCCTCTTTTGGATCTAAATCTACTTCAAACTCATCCTTTTTCTTTGTTAATGTAGGTATTAATATTATTGCTATTATTAAACAAAAACATCCTAAAATAAGTAATATACCTGGTAATGATTTAAACCAAGATAAATCAAAACTCATAAAATCCATTATTCTCATACTATTATTTCCTATTCTCACTTTACTATATATAATAGTATCAAATATTAAAATATTATGCAATATCTCTACTATTCATTTCTTCTTTCTTCATTGCTACAAAATTATCTAATTCTTCTCTTAACTTAGTAAAACCTTCTTTACTTTCTTCTATTTCTACATATTTTTTATTTTCTTTATATTTAATTGTTAATTTTAAGTGTTTATTTTCATTATCTACTTCTAATACTTTTAAAAATATATAATCTCCTACTTTAGCATAACTATTTATATCAGTAACATATTTATTAGATATCTCTGATATATGAAGTAAACCAGTATATTCACCATCAAACTTCAAAAAAATACCATAATCAGTTACACCTGTAACTAAACCTTTAACTATTTGTTTTTCTTTATACATATGCTAATTATAACACTCTCTTTTATCTTTTAAAATATCATTATTTAATGTATAATAAATTTTATGAAAAAAGATAATAAAGATATTTTAGAAGAAATAAATGAATGTTTAGAAATAGTAAAACCATATATTAAAAATGATGGTGGTGATTTAGAAATAATAAAATTTGAAGATGGTATACTTTATGTAAAATTACTTGGAGCATGCGAAGGATGTTATCTAGCGGATTATACAATAAAAGATGGTATTGAAAGTTTTTTAATGGAACACATACCAGAAGTAAAAGGAGTTGTTGCAATATAAAAACAGGTTATAAAACCTGTTTTTTTATTTATTTTTAATTTTATCAATAAAATTAGCTAATTGTTGTTTATCAACATAACCAGTTAATGTTCCAACTAATTTTCCATTTTTAAATGCAAATGTAAATGGAGTTCCTCTTAATCCACTATTAAATTCATTGTTTAAAGCTATAAGTTTTTCTGCTCCTGCTTGTGTTAATTGATCAGCATTAAAGTAATTTACTTCAATATTCTTTTCTTTTGCTACTTCTTTTACTATAGGTGCATATTTAACACAATATTGACATCCACTTCTTCCATAGTATACAAATGTTAATTTATCTTCTTTATATTTATTTGCTATTTCATCTGCTGTAATATTTTTAAAACTACTTACTATTTCATTATATTTTTCTGCTAATTTTCTTTGTTCTTGTACTTCTTTAATTTGTGGTCCTAAAAAAGAATATAACAAATCTAATTTAGGTTTATCTATTAATACTATAACTAATAGAATTAATGAAATAACACATGATACAAGTGTTATATATAATGAACAATTTTTTAATGTATCCATTACTTTAGAAAATATAGCTTTAACTTTATTTTCTTGTTTTACACTAACTGTTTTTTTAATTTCTTCTTTCTTTTCTTCTTTTTTAATATCTTTTATTTCTTTTTTAGTTTCTTTCTTCTTGTTTTCTTTTTTCATTTTTTACTCGCTTTCTCTTGTAATGATATCTATTTCTTTTAAATATTTTTCTTGTTCTTTTAATATGAATTTTAATTTTTCTTTATATATTTGAATATTTTGGATAATAGTTAATCTTTTTAACTCTATATCTTGTAATTTTTGATAAGCAGCTTTTATAATATTTTCTTTTTCTTCATTAACAGAAGAAAGTAAAGAATCTCTCTCTTTTAAAGCATTTTCTCTAATTGTATGAGAAATTTCAGTAGCTTTAATTAAAGATTCTCCAAGTTCTTTTTCTTTGCTTCTATAACTATTAAGCTCTTTAGTTAAACTATTTATCTTTTTTTCATATTCATTACATTTTTTAACTAAATTTTCTATATTAGTTATCACACTATCAACAAAAGAATTTACTTCTTTTTTGTTATATCCATTTTCCTCATAAGAAAAATTATTCATATCTTCACCCTATAAATTAAATATTTTTAAAAATCTAATTCATTTTCTTCTTTTTTATTCTTAACTTCTGAATCGTGAGATATTTCACCTTCTACACCAATATTCTTAGGTGTACATAAAAATATTCCACTACCTAATTTTTGAATTACTCCTCCAAGAGCATAAAGAGTTCCATTTAAAAAATCTACTATTCTTTTACCTTGATCAGGTGTAACTCTTTTTAAATTAACTATTACTCCATTTCTCTTTTTTAAATAATCTGCTATTTGTTTTGCTTCAGAAAACGCACGAGGTTCTAAAATAATCATTTTATCTGTTACTTCAGCTTGCCCTCTATCATCACTTACATATTCTTCCATTCCATCATTTTCATCTTTATTAGAAAATATAGTTTTCAAATTAAATGCCATAATTATTAAACTCCTTTATATCATACACTAAAATAATAACAAAATTTTTTATATTTGTCACTAAAATTAGTTACATATCATAATTTAAAATAGATTTAAAAACTGACAATAATGAATCTATTTTGTATAATATTCATAAGAGATAATTTATTTAATATCGTTTTTATAATATTTGTCTCAACACATTACAATTTAAATTTCGGGAGATACTTTTATGAAAAAATTAAAATTTATTGCTAACATATTTTTTTTACTTAGTTTAATAATAATGATATTGGTTATTTTACAACAGCTAAATATTATTCATTTTTTACCAACTACAATACCTCCTTATAAACCAAGTACTCATGAATCAATAAATAAAGCTGTCAAATATACAATTTTAATAAATAGTATCGGATATATTTTTTTATTTTTTT
>ERZ773083.451-NODE-451-length-33971-cov-5.015833_pt1 | contig 33971 bp, 29 predicted proteins | sample MGYA00511465_ERZ773083 | MGnify/ENA primary metagenome ERZ773083 (study PRJEB29015, sample SAMEA2738001) | human oral metagenome | biome: human oral; feature: human-associated habitat; material: dental | place: China | collected 2060 ... | reverse complement strand
AGCTCGCCACGGAGTAGGCGAGCACACGAGTTCCGCAGTCTGTGTGAATTTGTCGCAGCTTTGAAAAAGAGTTGCGAGTATGATTGAATTATAAGGTGTTTTTTATCATCTGATTTCCCACAAATGATTACTATTGTTTACGCTGCTAACTCCCCGACAAACCATTATTACTTTAATCATCCACCTCATCAAGTTTAACAAATCTGTTACCTATTGCATATACGGTTACTATGGGAGATACTTCCATAAATACATTAGGATAGTTTTGTGCCAAGAATCTTCTTATAGCCGCTGACTGACTTGGTGAGCAAATACAGGTTATCATTTGTTTTTTCTCATTGGTGTAAGCACCTGTTACATCATGCAAGGTTACACCTCTTCCAAGCTCGGTAAATATAAAGTTCGATATTTCCTTATGGTTATGTGATATTATTGACACCTTATACAGCTTAGATCTGAAACCGAATAAGATATAGTCCATGATATATATGTATGTAACATGATTTACCAAGGCATAAAGTGCAACTTCCTTACTGAACACAAAGCCGATCATAACTATAATTATACCGTCCATTATAAGCATTATCTTACTTATGCTCACATCTTTAAAAACTTTTTTATTAAGTATTCTGGCTATGGTATCCGTTCCTCCAAAGGTATACCCCCTTCTTATAACAAGACCTGCCCCGACTCCATAAAATAAAGAGAAATATATACATACTATAAACATATCTCCCTGAACCAAGGTAAACTTCCATATGTTTGTAAGAACTAAAAGTGTAGGATACAGAATAGAAACGGTTATTATCTTCAGTGTAGCCTTTTTACCTAAAAATATAAGCGCCAGCAAAAGTATGGCTATACTGAAACCGTAGTACAAATAACTGTAATTAATACCTGTAAACTTTTCCGCCATCTGAGATAGACCTGTTACACCGCTTGTCGAGAGTTTATTAGGTATAAGTATCCAGTTTACCGACAATGCGGTAATTAAACAACCAAAAAATATACCTGTTGCATCCAAAAAAAGTTGATTTTTAATTAATTTCTTAGCCCACAGCATAACTGCCTCCTCAATTTGTTATATATTACACAATTTTTTGCCTACATTAGTACAAGGGACTGTCGCATCTTCAAATGCTACAGACCCTTGTTTTTGTAGTAACTATATTTTTATAAATATGATATCAGCATCAAAATCCTTTTACTCCTCCGACAGCAAATTGTTTGGTAATACTTTACCCTCACAATCCTCAAAATACAATTAATCCGCCTTACTCATATTTTATTAAATTTTCAAGAACTTTAAGCTTAACACAAGTAATACTGCGTTAAGCTTAAAACCTTTGTCACTGCTATAATTAATGCCAATGTATTATTAAATTAGTATGCCTTTGCAAAATACGCCAATTTTTTAGCAGGCTTACCGCAGCATACACACTTATCTGATATTACTTCCGTATCCTCAAACGGAAAACATCTTATGGTAGCGGCAGTTTCAGCCTTGATCTCAGCTTCGCACTCCTCATCTTCACAGTGCATAGCTCTTATAAATCCCGGCTTGCTCTCTAAAGCCTTCTTAAACTCTTCCATATTGTAGGCTGTAGATGTTCTCTCTATCCTGCTTGCTTTAGCCCTGTCAAACATATCCTTTTGTATCTGCACCATAAGCTCGGCAATTCTTTCATAAAGTTTATCAAAGCTTACTTCTTCTTTTTCCAAAGTATCTCTACGAACCAATACAACCTTGCCGTTTTCTATATCCCTTGGTCCAAGCTCCAATCTTACAGGTATTCCGAGCATTTCCGCCTCATTAAACTTAAATCCCGGACTCTTTTCTTTTGCCGCATCTATGTCTACTCTGAATTCTTTTTCAAGAAGTTCTTTGATCTCATACACCTTATCCAGTACACCTTCCTTATGTTGCTGGATAGGTATTATTCTTACCTGTGTAGGTGCCATCTTAGGTGGAAGTACCAGACCACGATTATCGGAATGTACCATAATAAGACCGCCTATAAGTCTTGTAGATATACCCCATGAGGTGTGATAAGGATGACTCTTACCGCCGTTTCTGTTTTGGAATTCTATATTAAACGCCTTAGTAAAATGCTGTGCCAAAAAGTGGCTTGTACCGCATTGGAGTGCCTTACCGTCATGCATAAGAGCTTCTATAGTATAGGTATCTTCAGCTCCTGCAAAACGCTCTCTTACCGACTTCTTACCCTTTACTACAGGTATTGCCATCAAATCCTCTGCAACCTCAGCATAGATGTCAAGCATTTGCAAGGTTTCAACCTCAGCTTCTTCATAGGTTTCATGAAGAGTATGCCCCTCCTGCCATAAAAATTCAGAAGTTCTAAGAAAAGGTCTTGTAGTCTTCTCCCATCTTACCACTGAACACCACTGATTATAAAGATATGGCAAATCTCTGTATGAATTTAACCATTTCTTATACATTTCACATATAATGGTTTCTGAAGTAGGTCTTATTACCAGCCTTTCTTGAAGCTTTTCTCTGCCGGCATGTGTGACCCAGGCAACCTCAGGAGCAAAACCTTCCACATGCTCAGCCTCCTTCATAAGTAGGCTTTCAGGGATTAGAAGAGGAAAGTAGCAATTCTTATGCCCGGTTTCTTTAAACCTTCTGTCTGCAAAATTTTGTATACTCTCCCATAAAGCATAGCCATAGGGCTTGATTACCATAAAACCCTTTACAGGTGAGTAATCAACCAAATCCGCCTTAGTAATGATGTCTGTATACCATTGTGCGAAATCATCTTCCATATTAGTAATTTCTCTTACAAATTGCTGTTCTTTCTTCTCCATACATATCTCCATATTTTAATTTATGTCACAGCTCAGGTAACTTAGATTCACGTGTATAATATACCGAACGAAATCTTGCTTTCAGCTGTATATTATACATGTATACCTATAGAGCTACTGCCGGAGTTAATCTTCGTCTGATTTATAAGTAAAATCTAAATTTTTTCAGCTTTTTAGCGAAGATAAATAATCTACCCAAACTGTTACTAATTTATAACTTTATCTATTATAACACTATACTCAACAAAGGCATAATGATAATATTCATATTTAATTACTTATTAGTTAAGTTATTTTCAAACACTACACTTACATATACCATATAAATAATATATATGCAATAGCTATTATTTACAGTAATTTCAGCACTATTATAATTTAATTAAGGTCTTTTACATTTTTATTTTTCTTGATACTTTTTGTAGAGTTTTATATTTCTTTAACTTTATTTAAGCTATATTTTTTCAACAATTGATTTTTCCCTATAATTAATTTGCTAAGCGAAAATTTTTCTCCCGCTTAGCAAACATAATTATAAAAACAAAAGATATACTTTATTTCAAAAATTAATTAAAACCTAAAACTAATTGCTCTCTTTCTTTTTTGCTGCCATGAACAGTGAAGTAGATGTGTAAACCATTACTGCCACAACTATCCAAAGCAAAATTGTCTTTCCGGTCACTTCATTTCCGGCTATATTGAATGTGTTCTTTAAAAGTCCGCTAAAGAACAGATATGCAACATAAACACCTACTACTCCAAAAATACTGAATGCAAGACAGGCTGTTCTGTTATAAGCACCCTCTTTAACAAACTTTATTGATGCAACCGGCATAAGGTATGCACATGAACCCATCATTATAGGGAAGGCAACATCTACGCTCATTCCAAGGAATATAACAAGTGCCATACATGGTGCATATAAACCAATTCCTGCTGTCATAAGTGCACCAAGTACAAAGTTTGCAACTACACCTATTACAAGCTTAACACCTGTAAGCCCTGTCTCAGCTGATTCCAAGGAGGTAGGCAGTACTCCTGTAAGCTGACAAACAACTATAATACCGGTAACAGCTAATGCACAACCCATAACAAATTGAATTGACTTAGTAGGCAATTTAGATACTATTCCGGCTCCAAGATATGCACCTGCTGTAGCTGCAATAAGCATAGCCGCAAGAGTAATTGGCTCTACCTTTACACCGCTTATAAAAAGAAATGCCTCCGCAACTACCGGAATACAACAAGCAACATTTAAAGTTCCGGGTATAAGTCTGTCCTCAGTGGTCTTAGTAACTCTTAAAAGTGCTGTTGAAGGTGCAAAAGAACCTATACCCAGAGTGTCAAAAAAGTTCACTATAAAACCTATAATACTTGTAACTATAAAGTGCTTTACAGCATGCGCATCCTTTGTCATTTCATCTTTATGCTTAATCAAATCTTGTATAAATACTACTACAAAAGCAAGAGTAAGTACACCTAATATAACTAATAAAGCTGTAGTGGTTATCTTACTTAAACTACTCTCTTCTGTTTGCGTTGCAGCTATTGCATAAGTCATAATATTACTCATAACTTCCATAAATTCATTTCCCCCTAATTAATCATTTTTTGCTAACCACTTCTTTAGCATATCTACATACTTATCATTCTCATCCACATAACACATATGTTTGGAATACTCGAAAAGTTCCCACTCTGCATTCGGTATAAGATCATACATGGTCTTTGCTATGTATGGAGAGCATAAATCCTCCGAACCGCTTGCTATCAGACAGGGTGTAGATATATCCGGTAACTTATCTATATAATTATAATCTTTTAGTGAGCCTATGGGAGTAAACTCATTAGGTCCCCATCCGGCTATATAAGCTTCAGTACCTGACTTCTTTTTACGGGTCAGACATTCCGGAGCATTTTCGGGTACAGGATTATAACAATATCTGGACATAAATTCATCTACCGCTTCTTCATACTCTTTTGAGCTATAATCGGAGCTTGATACAGCTTTATCTATAGCTTCCTGCATATGTTTTGGCATAAACTTTATCCTGCGTTTTTGCTCTCTTTCCCATATTTCACTGGAAGGCAAAGTACTTGATAATATATAACTTTTCACACCCTCAGGAGCGTGATCGCAAGCATATATTATTGCAAGCATACCGCCCCAAGACTGACCCAGTATATGTATCTCATCAAGGTTCAAGTGTTTCCTAAGCTGTTTTAACTCCTCAACCCATGTTTCCTTAGTCCAAAGTTCAGGTCTTCCATCTAAAAATGAATTGCCGCAACCTATCTGATCATACATAATTATCTGTCTTTGGTCTTCGTCTGCAAGTCTGTCAAGTACTTCGAAGTAATTATGTGTAGAGCCAGGTCCGCCATGAAGCAATAGCAAAGGCTTTTTATCATTACTTCTTTCTCCCACTATTCTATAATAAGTCTGATGCCCCAAATAGGGCATGTAAGCCTCTGTAATTTTAGCCATATCAAGCCTCCTCTTATATATATAACTTATCTAGTGTATATTTTTTGACAATCCCAAAACTAATTATACTGATTTCTACAGGTACTATTATAAGCCTGAGTAATTTACTATACTTGCTCAATCGGCATTGTACCTGCAAAAATCAGTAACAAATTCCGTTAAACTTTTGCAAATAATACACCGGACTGCTGTCACAAACATAGACAGGTAATTCTACCCTTGAGCCGCTGTGACAGCCGTAGGGAACTTTTATTCCCGAATAGTCGAATCCTATTCTTCAGGTACAACTATTATATCCTTGGTATATTTATTCAGTACTTCACAGCCATCCTCTGTAATAAGTACCAAATCTTCTATTCTTACACCGATTCCCTCATCAGGAAGGTATATACCCGGTTCTACAGAGAAGCACTGACCAACCTCAATAATCTCCTCATTTACAGAAGATACATCTCCCGCCTCATGATCTTCAAGTCCTATAGAATGTCCTGTTCTATGGGTAAAGTATTGTCCGTAGCCCTTCTCTTCGATATAATTTCTTGCTGCAAGATCTACATCCTTCATCTTGTTTCCAGGTTTTGCAGCAGCTATACCTCTTAAGTTAGCTTCAAGAACTATGTTGTAGATTTCTTTTTGTCTTTCACTTACTTCACCGATAAATACCGTTCTGGTCATATCTGAAGCATAATTTTTATAAAATCCGCCTATATCAAGTATTACGCAATCTCCACGCTTGCCCTTGCTATCATCGGTAAGATGATGAGGATCTGCGGCACCCTTTGCATATGCTGTAATAGGCTCGAATGAAACCTCGTTTATACCATGTTTTTTGTATATTTCCTTTACTTTGTCACTTAATTCTTTTTCAGTTAAGCCCTTAGCTGCCCATGGTATAAGCTCATCCATTACATCATCATTGATAAGAGAAGACTTTATCATAAGTTCCTGTTCTTTCTTATCCTTGATCTGTCTAACCTTATCAACTATAGGAGAACCGTTAATAAATTTACTTCCTCCTCCAAGTTCTTGGAGTCTTAAAAGGAATTTAGCAGGCCAAGTCTTATCAATACCGATTGGCTTATCCTTAGTTACATATCTTGATAAAATCTCTACTCCATCTTCGATATCATCATAGTATACAACTTCCACACCCACATCACCTTCTTGCGGGAACAGTTTATTTATTACAAGCTTATGATTACCGTCTGTATTAACATAAAGTGCAAGCAATCTTTCGCCCGGTACTATAAGTCTGCCTGTTAGATAAAATATGGCCATATGGTCAGATATAATCATCTGGCTTAAGTCCTGTTCCTTCATCTTGTTTAAAATACGCTCTAATTTACCAAAATCCATATTCATCACCTTTCAACTATAATTAATAATAGTATAAATTTTATTCTTCAGTTACCAATGCACTCAACTTCTTATCAAACATAAGCAATATCACTCCTGATACTATAAGCAAGCCTGCTATAGTAAAATATGTATTTGCAAACGGGAGCTTAGATATTGCTGCGTATATATATCCATAACTTTGACCTGCTATGAACACCGCCAGTGTCCATACTGCCATCATAAGTGATAGAAGCTTTGCAGGAGCATACTTGGATATAAAGGAGTTTCCAAGTGGAGAGAATACCATCTCACCGGTACTTAACAAGATACCGAATACTATTACCCAAAGTATAGACGCCGTTCCCTGACCTCTTACAACATCAGCCAAAGCAAATACTACAAAGCTTAGTCCTAAAATTATGATACCTAATGAAGTATGCTTAAATATACTGAAACCGCCTTGTGGTCTTTTACGAAGCTTAGTCCAAATCATACCAAGTACAGGACCGAGAACTATACATAATAAAGCATTTTCTGAGTCAAAGAAGGAAGTAGGAATCTTGAAGTTTCCAATCTGCCAAAGCATCCTTACAGTTTCCTCATCTCCCCAGTGATAATACACCGGCATATATGCCAAGTACCAGAATACCCAAAAGATTGCTGAAAATGCTGATACTATAACTATGGCTGCAACTCTCTTTTTCTCTAAAACGGTAAGAGGCTTATTATCTTCTTGAGCCTTTGTAGTTTTAACCTGATTCTCATCAAACTTAAACGGTCTTTTACCTGTCTCACCTAAGAACTTCCAACCTATAGTAAAGCAAATCGCATTTACCAACATAATTATTGCACAGATAAGGAAACATATACGATAGCCCTGCTGTCCTGCCAAAATACCTATAAGGGTAGTTCCGATAAATGAACCGACATTTACCATTGAATACTGTGTAGAAAATGCCTGATCAAGCTTATCCTTATCAGAGAATAATCTACCTGTTATAGAGTTTGTCTGTGGCTTAAAAAGTCCTGTACCGATAGCAATTAAAATTATCATTAAATTAACACTGACAATATTAGTTGCGCCTACACCAACAAAATATCCGGCTGACATAAAAGCCATACCTACAGGAACCAGATACTTTGCACCTACAAATCTGTCTGAAATAATAGATCCGAATATAGGTGCAGCATATGTCCATGCAACTAAGTTTGCTGTTGCGATAGCTCCCTGTGCATCATTCAGACCTATTCCACCTTCAATAACTTTTGCCGCTACAAACTGTGCAATCAACCATTTTGCTGAATAAAAGCTAAATCTTTCAAGCACAAATGCCAGGTTACAAAACCAATAGCCTACGTAATTATTACTTTTTTTTACATTCTCCCCCATTTTAACTCCTTTCCCAAAGCCTAACTATATAAGTCTTGTTTTGCATAATTATTTCAATACAAAACCGTACTTAACAGGGTCTGTGTCATCTATCACAAAGTGATTGAAACCGGTAATATAAGCTGATCCTTTAACTCTTGGAACAACCGCATCGTAGTCGGCAACCTTTGTAGTCTCTACAATATCACCATAGAACAATGTTCCAAGTATACTCTCATATACGAACTTATCACCAACCTTAAGCTCACCCTTAGCATGAAGTGTAGCCATCTTAGCTGAAGTTCCGGTACCGCAAGGTGATCTGTCAACCTGTCCCTGTCCGAAGATAACCACATTCTTATAAGTTGCTTCAGGATTGGTAGGCTCGTCAAAAATCTCAACCAGGTCTACAGTCTTGATATGAGCAAGTGTAGGATGCTGAATCTCAATTTCTTTATTGATAATATCTCTTAACTTAAGAGCTTTTTCTGTAAGTTTAGAGGTATTCTCAGGCTTGATCTCAAGTCCGAGTTGCTTAGCATTAACTATAGCAAAGAAACTTCCGCCGAATGAGATATCAAATACTATCTCCTGACCGTCAAGCACAACCTTCTGATCTTTCTTGTAAAGGAAGGCAGGTACATTTATGAAAGATACATTTTGTACTTTACCGTTCTTTACCTCCGCCTTAGCTCTGATAAGTCCTGCAGGTGCTTCAAGTGTAACCTCGGTTACAGGCTCCTTCATAGGTACCATGCCTGTCTCTATTATGGCAGTAACAGCACCTATTGTACCATGTCCGCACATGTTAAGGTATCCGCCTCCGTCCATGAAGATGATACCGAAATTAGCTTCTTTATTGGTCGGTGCAACCAAGATAGAACCGAACATATCATTATGTCCTCTCGGCTCAAGCATAACTGCAGTTCTGATGTGATCCATATGCTCTTCAAGATATGCTTTCTTTTCCGGCATGGTATCGCCGGGTACATGGGTGATGCCACCGGTAATAATTCTGGTAGGTTCTCCTGCTGTATGAGAATCTATGGCTTGCAATCCTCTTGAAAAAATCATACTACTACCTCCTTGAAAAAATTATTTTTTTGCTTTTCGCATTTTTAACTTCAAAAATGCCACAGCCTTTTTAGCATCTATTTCGTCTACGGCATTTTCTCCCACGACCTCGGTTTCAGTACCGTCCGCTTTAGACATATCCACAATAGTATCCATATACTTATTGCTTACCACGAAATTACCTACGGTACCGTTAAATGTAACCCCGACTACAGGTATTTCTCTGCTTCCTATTTCCTCAAATGTATTCGCAAAGTCCACATGTGAGTTACCCCAACCGTCACAAGATACTATACATCCGTCAACTCTCATTGCCTCAAGTATCTGTGCCGTTCTTTGTCCTACTCTGTTTTTTTCCACATTATCCTGAGGAGTTCCTACTATTATAACTCCTGCCAGATCCAAGTCCGTATCATTAGAAAGCACATCCAGTAAAGGATCTCTAAAATGATGTAAACTGGTTTCTTTTGTAGATGGTCCTACTCCCATAAATACCTCCTAAGTTAGAGACCTGAGTATGCCGTCCCTGTATTCATTAGGTGAAAGTACAACCGGCATATTTCCCAGATCTATTATAGATATACCGCCTTCAAAACCTGAGGGTTCATTTGGGAAAAGCAAATTATCATACATAGCTCCCTGACCTGCAACTTGCTTTACAAGTGCAACTCTTTTTGCGTCGGGTCTTATGATATCATAAAATTCATGTACTTCATCGGCATGCTTTGCTTCTTGTTTCTTTAGTACTTCTCTGATTTTTGAAACTATATGATCACAGGCTTTAAATGCTGCATTTGGAAGTCTTCTGTCATACACTTCACCACCTTTGATAAGAACATCTATATGTATGATGTAGTCTCTTTCCGCAGGGGTTCCGGCTTTACCGAGTTTTATTTGTTCTTTAAGTATTCCCTCTGAAGAACCGAACTCATACATCTGTCTTCCGTCCTCGTCACAGCCTGTAAGCATAACATAGGCTCCGGTCATAGTGTATGTTATACCGCTTCCTATCTTACCGAGTACCTTGGTAGATATAGGCATAATATCCATTATGGTATTGATTTCCACATCATGCTCACGAGGTTTGATTATATTAATTTCTATCTTCTTAATAAGCGGATCTTCAATTGAGTTAATTATTTTTTTATCAATCTCTAAAACACCTTTAGAAAAAGCAAACTTATCAGATGATACTACTTCTTTTACATCAAATGCCTTAATAACTAACCTTCTTAACTCCATATTTTACTTCCTCTCTAAAAAGCTTTATTTAAAAAAGCTGTCGTAAATAAGATTTTTAAGATTATTAATTTAAAACGTTCAAACTATATCTTATCTAAAAATCTAATTTTACGACAGCCTAATGTAAATATTAAACCTTAGCAGAGTACTCGTAAGGTAGCGGAACTATCTGACCAGCACTTGGAATCTCTAATATTTCTTCGAGTGCAGCCTTAACTATAGCTGTCTGCATCTCATTATCATGTGGCGCACCTGCATTGGCACCCATAGGAACCAGCGGAGCAACTGCTCTTGGAGTTCCGTTTTGTCTAACAACCGGTGGTAAAGCTGCAATTATTATTGTAGGTATACCGGCTGCTTCTATCGCTCTCTGCACAATCACGGCAGTTCTATGACAAGTACCTCAACCTGCGGTCATAAGTACATAGTCAACCCCTTCGTCCTTAAGCTTTTGAGCGATTGCAGGACCGGTCTCGTTAGTAAACTTAGCCTGGTCTCCACCACCACCCATGAAACCGTAGTGAATTGGTGCTACTGCTTTTATAAATCCTTCTTTTGCAAGTTCCTGTAATCTCTCGATTGGGAACATACAGTTAATATCCTTGTTAACGTCACCGTTATCATATCCACCGTGTGATACCATAAGCTCATCTCCATGAACGGTACCCGGTATTTCTCTAAATGTGAAATCTCCTGCCAAGTTAAATCTCTTATCAGTTTTAAGATGTACACCTGCTGCTGTTGCCAAAGCTACTACAGCATCCTTAAGAGGCTTTGTAGCCGGTGCCCATACTGGCGGAGGAGTTACAGGTACAAATATCTCTGATTGTAACCCTTTTACTATAACGCTCATACATTTTCCTCCATTTCTTTCATACTTCTATGCATCAAATTTTGTTCATATTTTTCATTTATTTCAGGACCTAAGACTTCAGGATAGCTCAGTAAAAAACCAACCTCAAGACCGGGCTTTAATTCATAGTCCGTAATTACCATTCTCTTAGGTACTCTAAGACTGCCCATTCTGCCTTTCAAGTCTATGCCTATTAAGCCGTCCTTTACCTCAACTATCACACCTTCTACGTAGTTTTCCGTAGAAGTATATCTTAAATTATACATATATTACCTCTGTATTTTGATGCTTTTAACTATTCCTTCTCGTATATCTCCATACGCTTCTTGCTCTTTGGAAGTACCTGCTCATTATCTTCAAGCTCTATCTTGATGCCAAGTGCCTTTTCAATGATCTCGATGTTGTTTTGCTTAACGTTCGGATTCCACTTTCTTTCAGCATCCTTTGTTGTCTCTCCTGCCATAACTGACTTTAACATAGTTAAAGCTCTGATAGCATCTTCAGGACAAAGTGTATTGTTAGAAAGAATCTCGTTCTCTATACCTTGAGCTGACTTGTTGTTATCAACCATGTTCTTCATGTACTTGTTACCTACAACGAGAGCTCCCTGTACTGCTGAGTAGCTTACACCAACTACCTCAACACCTCTCATACCTATTTGCTCATGATGTGAAGCAAAGTCGATATGGTTATTACCGAATCCCTCTGTTGTAATAATAGCACCGTCTACATCCATAGCCTCTACTGTCATACCGAGTCTCTTTGATACATAGAATTTCTCAGCATTGATCTGTGGAGAACCTACAAAGATAACGCCTGCAAGGTCGATATCTTCATCAGCAAGAGCTTCAAGTACAAGCGGTTCACGGAAGTAATGTCTTGATGTCTCCTTAGAAGCAGGTCCGATACATGTAAGAGCATGTATACCGCCGTCTATTACTTCAAGCGGAGAAAGTACTACCGGAAGGTTACCCAGGTCAACATTCGGCTTAGCACCAAGTGTACCTACAGGCTCTACAGGAAGTATGAGGTTATCGTGCATAGCACCCTGTCCCATGATTTCCTTAACGATTACAACTTTCTTGTGTCCCGGTCTTCTCTTTTGTACAAACTCATTCTCAAATACAACTAATGATGCATCAGCCTTCTTGAGTGCCTTTCTGATCTCATCGGTGATATGATCAGATGCCTTGTGAGCTGCCAAAGGTCCCGGTCTTTCCATGTTGGTATGTGCTTTGATGACAACTTCTGTCTTAATAAAGATGTCACCCTTATCGGGAGCGCCCGGTCTTCCCCACATGATGTTTCTGTCCATCTCACCTTCTGAAGAACCGAACTCACCTATCTGAACTCCGCCTTCATCGGTACCGGTAACTACCATAACAACGCCGTCCATTACTCTGGTTACACCCTCACCGAGTTCGCCTTCTTCTTTACAAGCTATAGGCTGAACGTCCATGATGGTCTCTGAGTACTTGCCGTAATCTTCAGGTGTAATAATTTCAAGTTTAACTGAAACTACTAAATCCTGTAATTCTGCTGACTCTTCAGCAAGACCTTTTCTGATATAGAGTATTGTACCTTCTATCTTGGTCTCATCACCCATCTCAACTTTGTCTATTTTGAAGTGTTTTCTCTTTAATGTTCTTATAACCTTCTCTTCATGTGCTGCTGCTACAGGTGCTGCTGCCGCTACAGGTGCAACTCCCATCTGTGCCGCTACTGAAAGCGGTATGTCAAGGGTTATATTCTTACCTTCACCTATACTGATTCTTACATTTCCTGCTGAACCTGCTGCCGGAGCAAAACTTGGAGCTGCTACCGGAGCTGCCGCTTCTACAACTTCTGCTGCTGCAGGTGCTTCCTCTGTCGCACTTGCCTTAGATTTTGCACCTTCAACTAAAGCATTGGTAAGTGGTGTAAGTGCATCTGAAGTCTTAATAAGCTTCGCACCAAGTACCTCACCTATAGTCAAGGTATCTTCTCCTATTTCCAATAGACCTGAATCTACTAAATCAGGGAATATAGCCGGATCCTCAAGATTTGAGGGATCAATTACTGTGCCTGCTTCAAATCTGCAGCATAACACGGCAGGATCATTTTCATGCGCCTTAGCTGTTTCTACTGTGATTGACATAGAAATCCTCCTTATATATTTTTATAGAAAACTAAATCTTATTTAGTCTTTCTTTCTTCTATATAGTCTGTGACCGCCAGCCCTTAACGCATAATCTGTTGTATGATACATTGGAACTCCTAACCTAGAAGTTACTTTAGCAACTGTGTTCGTTCAGTCCTCACAAGTTCCTACCATAACTACTTCTGCACCCATTTTCTTGAGTTCCAGTACCTTCTCAGCCTGCCCTGGGCATATACCCGGCAATTCACATCTAAATCTACCATTAACTTCTTTCATTCTTTTACATTTTACAGAACCGACTATCTCAGCTCCCATATCTGTAGCTATTTGTGCAAGCTTTTCATACTGTGCACCGCACTCACATTCAATAAAACCTACTTTTCTATGATCTTCTATGAACGGCATTGCTACTATGATACCACCGAGTGTCTTAACAATAGGAGCATTCTCTTCTCCATGTCTTCCTGTAAAAGGTCCGCCAAGTACTATTTCTCCATGCGGCTCTACATATCCTCCGCAATCATCTATATAGTCTTTAATACAAGCACCTATAGGTTGATCCAAAAATACTTGTGGATTTTGTACTCTACCGGTAACAGTTATATCCTTTGTCATAACCGGCATCTTATCCTCTATGGCTCTTGCAACATTTCTCAGAGTCTCTACATTGCTTATTACAGCCCTTGCTTCTATTGGTAATGCTCCCGGTGGAAGCTCTATACCTAAGAACTCTCTTACTATAACTCTTTCATCTCCTGCCGGATACATATCCGGTAAGAACTTGACTTTTATGTCAGGGAAATTCTTACAAGCCTTTGCTATAGCTATCATTTCTTTCTGATGCTTAGGCTTTATAGCTACAATACCTTTTGTAGTGCCTGTTATTTCCATAACATACTTCATGCCGCGTAAAACTTTCTCAGGATCACGAAGTAACATAGCCATATTATGCTCTAAAAGCGGCTCACACTCTGCTGCATTTGCAAATAAATATCCGCCTTCAACCTTTGTGCCGTACTTTACATGACTTGGGAATCCTGCACCGCCGGCACCGATTATACCGGCTTCTTTAATAAGATCTAAAGGCTCTGTAGCTTCCAGTCTTACATAATCATTAAGGTCTATCTCTCCGATAGTCTCCAGTATTATAGCACTGTCCGTAACTTCAACCACTTCGGCATTCGCACTTGCATGTATATTGGCACCTAAACCGTTAGGCTTTGCAATAAGCTGACCTCTTTTAACCTTATCCTTAGGATGAACTATAGGCTCACAAGGACCGCCGACATGTTGCTTTAATGGTATAACCAATCTCATATTTTTCACCTCCTCTTCTTTTATATTCTTGAACTAGGAAGTCTTATTTTAGTCATTTTAACTATTTTTTCTATATATCTCTTGAGCATTTTAGTTTATATATGACTAATAACTTTCCTAGGATATTGTAGCATATCTTAACAAATATAACCAGTTATTTATTTATATTTTAAAAAATAACTTTATATTTAACTTTTCAGTAAGATTGTTAAAATAGTGTTAGGGAGAGCCTTTTACAAGACTCTCCCTAACATACAGCTTTTTTTTATTTTTTTCAATTATTATTGCACTTGATTTTATACATTTTAAGCTTCAAAAAGTTTCAAATTGTCATTTTTGATACTTTTAGTTTATTTAGTATAACTTAAGTCAACAGACTTATACCCTTCTAATTCAATACTTATATTAACAGGCTTACTAAGGTCAACACCGTCAAGTGAAAGCTCAAGTCCGGTAGCTGTTCCGTAAGCTGAGTTTTCTATAACTTTGTAACTTCCCCTGTTAATTTTATCAAAACTGAACCTTATTCTGTTAAACTCGACACCGTTCACTGTTACTTTAAAAGGAGCTCTATTCATTTTTATACTTTCAAGATAATCTTTCATAAATAAAGTTCCTGTATCAAAATTAAGCAGGACTCTGTCAGTTCCGAAATAATCTGCCTTTTTAAATGTTACAGCAGGACTTTTCACCTCTTTAATAATTTTATATTCAACAGGCTCATAGCCGTCCACTGTGATCTTAACTGTATTTACATCCTTGTTAAATTCATCGGGGCTAAGCCACATGGTAGCATCATCATAGGCAACATAGGATTTATTTACATCTCTTTCATTGAAGTTTTCTCTTTTTGAATATTTCACACCGTTTACTTCTACCACTGCTGCATCAGAGTTAATAAATTCATAAATAGCCTCTGTTGACATCTTGTCCCTGTCAAATACAAGCTCATAATATCTGTTGAACGGCACTCTTTCAATTCTTGAATATTCAAAATTCTTTACTAAAGGAGCAGCCTTTAATTTCTTTGCACTTATATAACTTGTATTAACAGCCTTGTATCCGTCAAGCTCCAAAGTTATATTTACAGGCTTAGTCATATCTACACCTTCAAGCGAAAGTTCAATACCTGTAAGAGTTCCGTAGGCTGAATTTTCTATAAATTTATATTTACCCTTGCTGATTTCTTCACTACTGTAACTTACCTTAGTAAATGCATTACCGTTCACACTGATCTTAAATGTCGATTTACCTCTTTTTATATTTTCAAGATAGTCCTGCATATAGAAAGTGCCTGTATCAAACTCAAGTTTAAGTCTGTCCGAGTCGGCATGATCAGCTGCCTTAAATGTTATGCTTGGTGGCGTAACCGCCTTATCTACCTGCTCACTAAATACCTCATAGCCGGGCACGGTGATTTTTACGGTATTTTCTTCCTTATTAAATCCGTCTGCACTAAGCCAAATACTTCCGTCATTATAACTCACATAAGAATTAACTATACCGCTTCGATTAAAGTTTTCTTTTTTACTGTATTTTACACCGTTGACCTCTACCACTGCCTCATCCGAGTTAATAAACTTATATACCTCTTCCAAAGACATCGTATCTGTATCAAATACCAATTTATAATATCTGTTATATGGCATATTCGCAGTCTTTGAGTATTCCGTATTCTTTAGCACCGGAGCTTTCTTTAATGTTTCTTGCGGATTTTCCTGCTCCTTAGGTGTTTCACCGGCAGTTTCAACATTTACCTTAATTAATTTATTGACATAGCCTCTTGCCAGTACATGTATTGTATACTCACCTGCCTCATTAAAGAGTCCCGGCATAAATACAAGTTTAGTATCTTGAATCTCATAGTAATCATTCATGGATGTGCCGCCGGCACTTGCGGTATATACTAATCTGCTGCTACCATCAGGCTTACGCATATTTATAGAAGTTATGTTGGAAAGATAAGCTCTTGCTGCCGCCTCTTCACCCACTACCTGAACCTTTACTTCTTCACCTAGTTTGTAAGCTGTACCATCACTTTTTTCTACAAGTGCAAGACTTGTATCAGGGCTGCTTTGGTTTACTTTAAGAGTGACATCATTGACCTTATAACCTGTTGCTTCTATCCTAAGTACATGATTTCCTACCATAGGAGGATTATAAGAGTTAAATGCTGACGGATAGATTTTCAGTTCTGTCTTATCAGCATTAAACTCATATTGCTTAAGATATGAATCTGAACGAAGCAGGGCACTGTTTCCATCCATACTAAGGCTTGTAATAGCAGCAAAGTATTCAGGATCGTCAGTGGTTAAGGTAAACACCTCTCCCTTATTGGCAACTGTTCCCATGATTGCAGGTTGCACTTTTCCTACCTGATTTCTAAATGCGGTAGTAGTTCCGAGTAAACCGTCTTCCAGCACCAGCTTGATATCACGAGGTCTTTCCTGTGTAATGCTTGAAGCACCTATTTCTTTAAAGCCTTCAAAACTTAATTCTCTCTGCTCGTTGATTCTTACTTCTTTCACGGCATCAAGATAATTTTCAAATTTATATAAGGTTGTAGCATCGGAGTTCATTACATAATCAACTCTTGAAACATCAAACCACCTTTTTACTACAGCCTTGGAACTTTCGTTATTTCTTCCAAGCTCATTTAATATAAGTGCATTTATAAGTAAGTCATGGTTAAACTGACAGTTTCCGTTAACATAACCGCCTATGCCCGCCTCTGAATCAAAACTTGCAGATCCGCCGCTTTTTCCGCCGCCTGTAGCACTTGAAACCACATCTATTCTCTTAGTTTTAACCTTAGCCGGTGTATTTGCCGTGCTTAAAACACCGCTTGCCTGAGTCTGAATGTTATTTTTAAGCACTTCAACCTTTTTACTTATAAGCTGATAGCCGTCAGCATACAGACTTATAGTATAAATACCCTCTTCATCGGTATTTATCTTTTTATCCGCACCGTCGCCGCTACTTCCGTATATTGTAAGTAAGTCACCGATCACGTACCAGTCTTTTATTCTCTCAAGCTCTACCACAGCACCTGAAGGCTTGGTAAGTACAAGTCTTTTAGCAACAATTCTGATATCATTGCCGAAGCTTTCACCGTTTTCACCTTTGATAGTAAACTTTATATCTCCACCGGTTACAGGACTTGAAGTTGATGAGCTTAAAATCATTTTGAAATTAGTCGCATCAACCAAATGTATAGGTACGGTTCTTGTTTCTCTTACATAGCTTGAAGCAATATTTAAGTAATATCTTCCTCTGTTTACTATGTTGGACTGAGGGAGAGCTATTTTTATAACTCCGGTATTACCGAAACCGCTTTCTTTATAGGTTTCAAACATCATATTTCGATTTAATATATTGTACTCGGGGTTAAGTACCTTTATATTTGTGATCTGATCAAACCACTTTTCATGCTCTTCATTTTCAAGTGCGAACTTAACTATCAACTCACCCTTACCCATAGCATCTATTTTAGTGTCGGGAGTCCAATATCTTATAGGAGCTTTAACAATAGACTTACGCTCTCTTTCACCCTTAAGATCAAAGGTCGTATGAGTTAATCTGTCTCTTACATTGCCCTCACTGTCATAATTATCAAGATAGTAATCAAATCTGGGTATACGACCGTTAGCTATCAAGTAATCCGGCATATCCGAAGGACTTCCTGCCTGTGGGGCTGTAACGACCTCTCCTGCCTTAGTTTGATTAAGAACTACCTCCTGCACGGCACCGTCAGCATTTCTTATAACCTTAAGTACCTTAGGGCTGCTTACCGTACTTCTCCACTTAACTATAGTGCCCTCATCATCTACAGGACTTACCGCTCCGCTTATATCCGTACCGTCTACTTCGATAGTGTAATCCTGCCAGTTTCCGCTTGCAAAAACTATCGACACATACCTTGCCCAGCCTATTTCGGAATTAATCATCCTTGTTTGTGATTTCACAAGTAAGGACTCGGCATTGCTTGGACTTGCCTTTTTGGTATCTTCTACTTTATCTTCTGTTTTACCTTCTTTTTTATCTTCCGCCTTGTCTTCTTTCTTAGGCTTCTTATAGGCATCCGGGTCTTTGCCTTCAGCTATGTACTTCTGTCTCCATCTTTCTATAGAGGCGGAACTTGTTGCATCAGGTTGCTTTGCTTTGGTGCCGTCCTTCGAGTCCTTAGACTTATCTTCAGAAGGCTTTGTACTATCTTGTTTGTTTTCGTTATCAGCCACATTATTATCTTTTTTATCATCTGCGGCAGGCTTGTTTTCTGTGCTCTTTGCATCCTCTACCCTACCCTTGTTTTCTGTAGGTCTTGCATTATCTGTTCCACTTTTACTTTCTGTAGGTTTTGTTTCTTCGAGCTTATTTTCCGGAGAAATATTATTTCCGGTATTGTTTTGTTGCTTATCTTCCTCTGTTTGATTATTTTTTCCATCATCGGAAGGGGTAGTTTTTAAAGTGCCGTCATTTGTTTGAGCGGCTTTTGAATTATCTTCTGTAGAATTATTATTGGAGCCGACAGAATTATTTGAAGTTCCCGAGCTTTTAGAAGTACTGCCAAAACCTCCGCCAGAACCTCCACTTGAACCTTTAGAAACAGTACCTGAAGTTTTTGCAACTGTTTTCTTGTTAGAATCGGCAGCAGGTTTTACACTCTTATATCCCGCTTTTTTTGCCTTTTCCACTTTTCCATCCTGCCCTACAACTCTTCCCTCAGAGTTAACCTTAAATCCGTCAGGAGTAACTGTATCTACAGCCAAACTTCCGTCTTCATAGAAAAAGTAATCATACTCATCTATTACCTGCCAGGACTTAAGCATCTGCCCTTGACTTGCATCCTCCGCAGTACTTAAAAAATACCACTTCCCGTTAGTATCCATAAACCAACCGGTCTTCATAACACCCGTTATAGGATCAAGATAATACCACACATCCCCTATTTTCACCCATGACTTAAGAAGGTTATCGGCACCGTCATAGTATTTCCAAGTACCGTTCTCCTGTTTCCAGGAAGCTGCACCTTGTGCAAAACTTGTATATGAAACACCTTGTAAACTTAGGCATACAGATGTAAATATACATAGTAATGACTGTTTAGTAAACGTTTTGCGCATATTTATCCTCCGCTTATATATAATCTTCAAGCATCTTCTTAATATCGACACTTAAAATTAACTTAATTATTAAAAATCTCAAAAAACTACAAAGTTAGCTTATGCTAACACAGAGCTAAAGTATATGTTAGCCTGTACTTACTGTCAATAAATATATGCTTTTGTTTCTTGTAAAATACTAAATCATAAAACTACCTTTATCTTCTATAATGTTGTATAATCAGTATTACACTATTAAAATATTTATAACAATTTCAGTTTTAGTAAATATATACAAGTTTTTGGTTTGTTTTTTAACAAGGAGTTTATTTTGAAAAATTATGAGATAGAAAGGAAGTTTCTTCCGGCTAATGATAAAGAGATATTATCAATAATAAAAGATTTACCCTATAAATCCATGGTACAGGGCTATCTTAATTTAAGACCTGTAGTGCGTGTAAGAAAGGAAGACGATGAGTATTACCTGACCTATAAAGGAGAAGGAAGCATTGCAAAGGAAGAATACAACCTAAAACTTAATGAAGAAAGTTTTTATAATCTTCTAAAAAAATGTGACGGTAATATAATCGAAAAAAAACGCTATAATGTTAAGTTAAGTGATAAGCTTGTTGCAGAGGTGGATATTTTTCAAGGAAAGTTTGAAGGACTTATACTTATAGAAGTGGAGTTTGAGAATGTTGAGGAGGCTGAAGTCTTTGCGGCTCCTGATTGGTTCGGTAGGGATGTAAGTTATGAAAAAGAGTACCACAATGCATATATGAGTACTTTGGGATAGCGGGCGAGAGGGGAAGCTCCCCTCCCGTTTACCGCATTTACCTCTAAGCTATCTCCTGCTCAACAGTAACCAATTTATCTGAAATAATTACCTTAGTCGGACACTTCATAGCACATCTTCCGCACTCAATACATTTACTGTAATCAACCAAGGCAACATTTCCCACCATGTGTATAGCATCATCCTGACATTGCTTAACACACATAGTACAGCCTATACAGCCTACGCTGCACTTATCTTTTACAGTCTTACCCTTATCCTGTGAGTTACACTGTACCAAGGTCTTTGCCTTATAAGGTACCATGTCTATAAGTTTCTTAGGACAGGCACTTACACACTTACCGCAGGCTACGCACTTTTCCTTATCAACCAAGGCTATTCCGTCAACTATATGTATTGAGTCGAATTCACAAGCCTTTACACAGGAACCATAGCCCATACAGCCGTATTCACAAGACTTTCCGCCTGCTCCGGGTACAACCATTGCACCGTTACAGTCATACAGTCCTGAGTATGTATAGAGTTTTTTAGTGTAGTTGCAATTTCCCTTGCACTTTACAAAGGCAACTTTTTTCTCACTTGTACCTATATCATCAACTCCCATAATAACTGCAATCTTAGCTGCTACAGGCTGTCCTCCGACCGGGCACTGATTAACTTTTGCTTCACCGCTTGCTATAGCTTTTGCCAAACCGTCACAACCCGGATATCCGCAAGCACCGCAGTTATTACCCGGGAGCGCTTCTCTTACCTGTATTTCCTTCTCATCTACTTCTACTTTAAAAACTTCACTTGCTATACCAAGCAAAACACCTATTAAAATACCTACTATACCTACCGTTACGGTAGCAATTACAATAGCTGTCATACATACCTCCTATATAAGCCCTGAGAATCCGAAGAATGCTATAGCCATAAGACCTGCGGTTATTAATGTTATAGGCATTCCCTTCATCACATGCGGTACTGTATTAAACTCTATTTTCTCCCTGATACCTGCCATAAGTATTATAGCCAAGGCAAATCCGCAAGAAGTTCCCACTCCGTACAAAAGGCTTTCTAAAAAATTATACTGCTTTGCAACATTGTCCAAAGCAACTCCAAGCACCGCACAGTTTGTAGTTATAAGAGGCAGGAACACTCCCAAAGACTCATAAAGGCTTGGCATATTCTTTTTAAGTACCATTTCAACAAACTGCACCAAGGCTGCGATAACCAAGATAAATACTATAGTTTGCATATATTCAAGTTTTAACGGAATAAGCACATGAGTATATATCAAACTTGCCGCCATAGAAGATATGGTAATAACAAATATAACCGCCATTCCCATACCGCTTGAGGTTTCAACCTTCTTGGATACACCTAAAAACGGACACAGTCCTAAAAATCTGCTTAGCACCACGTTATGTACAAGTGATGCAGATATAAGAATTAATATTAACTCCTTCATATTTCCCCCTTACTGCTTAGACGGGCATGATGATGACGCACCGCATCCGCTACATCCTCCGCAAGCCGGCTGTCCTTCATCTTCCTTTTTCTCTACATTGGTAGCACTTGGGGCTTTGAATTTATTTTGTAAGGCTGTGAGCAAAGCCAGTACAAAGAAAGCACCCGGAGCCAAAACAAATATAGATATATGATAGTCGCTTGGAATTATCTCATAACCGAACACCGAACCTCCTCCAAGAAGTTCCCTGCACATACCTATTACTGTAAGTGCTATGGTAAATCCAAGTCCCATTCCAAGACCGTCAAGGAAGGAAAGCCATGCTTTATTTTTAGAAGCATAAGCCTCGGCTCTTCCGAGTATAATACAGTTTACGACTATAAGAGGTATATATATACCGAGTGCCGCATTTAAGCTTGGTAAGAAACCTTCTATTAAAAGCTGCACTACCGTAACCAAAGAAGCAACTATAACTATAAAAGCCGGTATACGCACCCTATCGGGTATAACATTTCTAAATATTGATATCAGCCAGTTAGACATCATAAGTACCACCAAGGTGGAAAGCCCCATACCCAAGCCGTTAATCGCTGATGTAGTTACTGCAAGAGTCGGACACATTCCAAGCATAAGTACAAAGGTAGGGTTTTCTTTTACAATGCCGTTATATAATCTTTCCATAGACTCATTCATAACTATCCCTCCTTACTTTATATAATTTTTAACGAAATAAACGGCAACATTTACAGCATTGGTAACCGCATTACTGGTAATAGTAGCACCGCTTATAGCGTTGATTTGATTATCTGAGCTTGCTCCGGTTTTGGTTACTTCAAAACTGTCAACCTGTTTTCCTGCAAACTGAGTATAAAACTCCGGCTCTTTAGCCCTCATACCAAGACCCGGAGTCTCGGCAATAGTAAGAAAAGCTATACCTGTGACCTTTAAGTCTTTATCTATACCTACGGTTATCTGAACTTCACCGCCGTATCCGTCTTTTGAATGTGTTATAAGCACATGACCTATTACATTGCCATCTTTATCTAAGGCATCATTTACTTCATCTACTCCTACATTTCCGTAACCAAGTTCGGTCAATGCCTGGGAATTTTCAGTTATAGCTGCCATTGCAACGGTATTTTCCTTAAAATCACCGGCTTCGCCAAAAACTTCCTGATAAGCTTTTTTCTTTGCATTTAATTTAGCCTCTGCTATAGGACCTTTTGTAATTTCATATACTGTTCCAAGTGATACACCGGATATAAGAGTTATCAAGCAGAGTATAATAGCATCCTTTATAAATCCACCTTTTTTCATGCTGCTTTCTTCCTCCTTCCGAACGCTTTCGGTATTGTAACTCTTTCCAAAAGAGGTACAACTATGTTACCTATAATTATTGCATAAGATACACCCTCGGCACTTCCTCCGAATAATCTGAAAAGTCCTGTAAGTATACCTATAAATACTGCAAATAATATCTGTCCGAGTTTGGTAATGGGTCTTGTAGCATAGTCGGTAGCCATAAAGAAGGCACCGAAGATAAGACCGCCGGCGAATAAATGACCAAGCACAAAGTATATATTATGTTCTCCGAAAATAAATACGAATATTGCTACGGTAAGTATATAAGTTACAGGTATCTCAAAAGATATAACTTTTCTCGCAAGAAGATATATAGCACCTATTAAAAGAGCTATAACAGATACCTCTCCTATAGTTCCGGGTATAGTTCCTATAAATAATTTGTTCAAATTATATAAATTATAGAAAGAATTGCTTCCTGCCGCAGTAGTTGCGCCGGAAGTTGCAGAAACACTAGCCCCTGATACGGCAGCTGTAGCTTTAAGTGCTGCAAGCGGTGTAGGAGTTGACAAAGAGTCAAATCCCAATTGCTTAGAAGTAAAGTCAGTCATCTTTCCTGCAAAAGATATAAGAAGGAAACATCTTGCAGCAAGTGCCGGATTCATCCAGTTTTGTCCAAGTCCTCCATAAAGTTGCTTTACCACTACAATTGCAAATATAGCACCGAGTATCGGAATCCACACCGGTATCTGGGGCGGCATATTAAGCGCAAGTATCATACCTGTTACCGCAGCTGAATAATCCCCTATACTGACAGGTTTTTTAGCCACCTTACAATATACATACTCTGTAGCTACGGCAGCCGCCACAGTAAGTATAATTACCGCAAGACTGTAGAATCCGAAGTTCCAGACCCCAAAAGCCGCAGCCGGAAGCATGGCTATAAGCACATCCCTCATAATGTCCTTAGTACTGCTTGCAGCCCTTACATGAGGTGATGAGGATACATTATAAAATTCTGCCATTACTTTGCACCTCCTTTAGCTTGCTGCTCGGCTGCCTTTTTTCTTCTGTCAGCCATAACAGCCTGTTTTAAGAACTTAAACCCTTGAGTAAGGGGTATTTTTGCAGGGCAAATAAATGCACAGGCACCGCACTCTATGCACTCCATACCGTTTAATTGTACAAATCTTTCCTTGTTGTTAGTTTTAACCGCTTCCATCATAAGCTGAGGAACAAGAATACTCGGGCAAACTCCAACGCATCTTGAACACTTAATACAAGGGGTCTCGGGATTTGATGAAACGGCATCGACCTTAAATGCTGTAAGTGCAGATGAGTTCTTAGCCACAGGGATATCGACATCCGCCAAAGCATCGCCCATCATAGGTCCGCCGCAGACGATCTTTTGCGGTTCTACACTGAATCCTCCGCTCGCCTCCAAAAGTTCCGCATATATAGTACCCAATCTTACATTATAGTTTTGCGGTTTTACCACCGCATCTCCGGTAACTGTAATGATCTTTCTAATAAGAGGTGTCGACTTCGCTACTGCCATATATATGGATATTACAGTATCAACATTATCAACTACACAGCCTGCATCCGCAGGAAGCATACTTGAGTTTACCTCTCTGTCCGTAAGAACCTTGATCAAAGAACGCTCACCTCCCTGAGGGTACTTACTTATAAGACTTTGCACACTTATCTTTTCTTCCTTTTGGGCTAATTCGCTAAGTATTTTTATAGCATCGGGTTTATTGTCCTCAACACCTATTATACCTTTGGCATTAGGAAAAAGACTGAGTATAATTTTCAAGCCGCCTATTATCTTTTCCGGCTCTTCCAGCATCAGTCTGTAGTCACTGGTAAGGTAGGGCTCACATTCCGCAGCATTTACCAGTATGTATTCAATTTTTTCATCATCTTTTGGGGTAAGTTTAACATGAGTAGGAAATCCTGCACCGCCAAGGCCCACTATTCCTGCTTCCTTTATAATACTTCTGATTTCTTCTTTAGATAATTTAGATGCGTCCCTATCCTGTCCGAAGCCTTCTATTGTACTATAATTACCGTCATTTTCCACAATGACGGACTCTACCATAGCACCTTTATTATTTTTTCTCGGCTCAATCTTTTTTACTTTTCCGGATACTGAACATATAACATTAGCGGATATGAAACCAACCGCTTCTCCTATTTTCTGTCCGACTAAAACCTCATCTCCAACCTTGACTAAGGGCTTTGCCGGAGCTCCGATATGCTGTGCCATAGGGAATACCAGTTCGCCCTTTGGCATATAAACTTCTATAAGTCTATCCTTAGAGAGTTCTTTACCCTCATAAGGATGGACTCCACCCTTGAAAGTTTTTAATAACATACAAATCTCCCCTTAAAATTTTTAAAACTTACACTATAAGTAATGTCTAAAATATAATTTATATAAACTATATTTCAGATTACTTACTAACAAACAACCAATAATGTAAACACTTTAACTATATATGAGCTTTATACAGTCCGATATATTGAGCTTTATATCGTATAACAACTTGGTATTTATCAGATTATAACATATATCAAGGTTTTAATACAGTATTCTTTGTCTATTATTTAGTACTATTTTTAGAACACAGAAAAACCCTTGTTATATTTTTTACAAAGTTTCAAACTTTCCTAAAATATATGACAAGGGCATATCATTAATTCCATATTTATATTTTTTAATTATAAATTTAATTTATTTGTGCTATGATCACTCCTACAAATACCAAAGCACAACCAAGCATCTCCCTAAGACTTAAAGCCTGCCCTATTATAAGCCATGCGGCTATTGCAGCTATAACCGACTCAAGACTCATTATAAGAGAAGCGACCGTAGGCTTTAGATACTTTTGACCAAGCATCTGTGTGGTATATGCAAGCCCCGTACTTAAAATACCGGTATATGCCAAAGGTAACCATGCAGTCTTAATTCCCTCTAAGTTAACCCCCTCAAAGATAAGCATAAAAACAAGGGAGATAAGCCCGGCAAAGAGATTTTGAGTACAGGAAAGCACTATTACATATGACTTTGGAACATAGTGATCCACAATAAGTATTTGTAATGCAAACATTATTGCACAGATAAATGCAAGTATATCACCCATTTCCAAAACTAAGCCTTCTTTTATACAAAGCAGATACATACCCACAACCGCTATGGCTATAGCTATCCAAATACTCAGTCCGTGTTTTTTCCCTAAAAACATTCCTATAATAGGTATTATGAGTATGTACAATGTAGTTATAAAGCTTACATTCGCAACGGAAGAACCTATAAGGGCAAATTGCTGCAAATTAACCGCCAGGAAAAATGCTACCGCACAAAATGCAGCACCTGTTACACTTGAGTTTCTTTTTCTTATATAGACTTCCTTTTCTTCCTCTACATTCTTTTGCTTTTTAAGCTCCATAATTGCCCAAGGCATAGTTACTAAAGCACCGAGTAAAAGTCTTCCGGTATTAAAAGTATAGGGACCTATATGATCCATACCCACACTTTGAGCAACAAAGGCAACTCCCCATATAAGAGCTGTTAAAAACAGCAGAAAAAAACCTAATATCTTCTTTTCACTTGACTTTTTCATAAATATCAACTCTCCCCTTAATATAACATTTACTACTTTACAGGGCTTTAGATACTTTTACCGATTTATACTATACATAAAGAGTAATCAGTTCAAATACCATTTAGCCGGTATTATATACCGACATATATCCTTCACAGAATAACAATCTAAGTACTCTACATTCTCTCAGGTGCCTTAATTGCCAATATATCAATACAATCCTTAAGCACAGACTTTGTAAGAAAGATCAATGCCAGGTATGAGAGTTTTCTTTCCTCATCTTCCTCCGATAATATTTTTACTTCATGATAAAAACTGTTAAAAAGATTGGAAAGTGAATATATGTATTGGCAAATCCTATGCGGCGCTATTTCTTTCCATGCATTATTAAGTACATAATTAAATTTACTAAGTTCCAGTCCAAGCGCCTTTTCACTCTCATGTATTGCCGGTTTTAGATAAGAATAATCTACCTTTACATCCGAGCTTTCTTCATATTTTGCAAGTATGGACTTAATCCTTACTATTGTATACAGTATGTAAGGACCGGTATTCCCCTCAAATGAGGTAAATCTGTCTATATCAAAAACATAGTCCTTTGCTGCCTGATTGGACAGATCTCCGTACTTAAGCGCTGCAAGCCCGACTGTGGAAGCTATATTCTTAGCCTCTTCATCCTCTATATCTCTGTTATCTTTTATCTTTTTATAAACAGCTTCATTTACCAAAGATATAAGATGTTCAAGCCTCATAACTCCGCCGTCTCTCGTCTTAAAAGGCTTTCCGTCACTTCCGTTCATAGTACCGAAACCTATAAAACTTAATCTATGCTCAGGCTTTACTATATTAGCCTTTCTTGCCACCCTGAAAAATTGTGTATAGTGGAGTTCCTGCCTTTTGTCCGCTATATATATGTAAGCATCCGGATCGTATAATATTTCCCTTTCTATAAGTGTAGCAAGGTCGGAAGTTGCATAAAGTGCAGCTCCGTCAGACTTCCTTATAATACATGGCGGAAGCTCCTTAGTATCGCCCTCCTCACCTATATCCACTACCAAGGCTCCGTCTGAAATATAAGCAATTTTTCTTTCTTCCAAATCTTTGCAAAGATCTTCTATGTACTTTTGAACATCCGACTCTCCCTTCCAAAGCTCAAAATGCACATCCAAATTATCATAGTTTTTCTTAAGATCCGCTTTGGAAATCCTCATTATATGTTCCCATATTGCAATATATGGTGCATATCCGCTTTGGAGTCTGAGCGTATTTTCCTGTGCCTTATCTCTAAATTCCTTATCTTCTTTTGATCTTGACGAAGCCTTCGGATATATTTCCTCAAGCTCTTCCAAGCTAAAGGGTGCTTCCTTTGGATACTGCGAATTATAATTCTCATCAAAATACACCAACTCCGGCTTATCACACTTTAGCTGCTCTATAATAAGCCCCATTTGCAATCCCCAATCTCCAAGATGCACATCTCCTATCATTTCATTACCGAAATAAGCTCCCAGTCTTTTAATGCTTTCTCCTATTATCGCAGAACGAAGATGACCTACATGCAGTGGCTTTGCTACATTGGCGCCGCCGTAGTCCACTATTATCTTATCTTTCCTATCTGTTATATTTATACCGAATTTTTCTTCTTTTGACATACTTTGTAAGTAGTCTGAAAGAAATTCATTGGATAAAGATATATTGATAAATCCGGGAGGAACCGCTTCAAGCTTTGAAAATGCCTTATCTTCTTTTAATTTTTCAACAACCTCAAGCGCTATATCAAGCGGTTTTTTTTTATAAAGCTTTGCAAGGCTCATAGCACCGTTACACTGAAACTCACATAGATCCGGTCTGTTAGATACGCTGACTGCCGAATATGATTTGTCATAAGATACTTCTTCAAAAGCAGCTTCAAGCTTTTTTGTTAACACTTCCAGTATACTTTCCATTTTATCTGTTAAAATCTCCTTATTTCACTTATATTCTTAATTTGCATTTAAATAAAAGGTTGTTATAAAGTCTTTATAAGCAGGTTCAAGCGATATATACGCTTACTCCCTCTTCTAAAAGATACTTTATAACAACCTTATAAAGCATTGATACCTATGCTCTTGACAAATACTCGCCTGTACGAGTATCTATCTTGATCTTATCTCCTATATTAACAAATAAAGGTACATATACTACTGCTCCGGTCTCAACTGTAGCAGGCTTTGTAGCGCCTTGAGCGGTATTGCCGGCAAATCCCGGCTCTGTTTCGGAAATCTCAAGCTCTACAAATAAAGGAGGTTCTACCGAGAATACATCACCGTTAAATGAGCATATCTTTACCATATCATTCTCTTTAACGAACTTAAGCGCATCGCCGACCTTATCTTGATTTAATGCTATCTGCTCATAGTTTTCAGTATTCATAAAGTGGAACATCTCTCCGTCAGAATATAAATACTGCATCTCCGCTCTGTCTATTCTCGCCTGTGGGAACTTTTCCGTAGGTCTGAAAGTTCTTTCAACCACACTTCCTGTTCTTACATTCTTTATCTTTGTACGCACAAAAGCAGCACCCTTGCCGGGTTTTACATGCTGAAACTCTACTATCTGATACACTTGCCCTTCTTCTATCTCAAGTGTAATGCCGTTTCTAAAATCACCTGCTGAAATCATATTTATTCCTCCTAGAAATTCACAATTGACTATATTTTATAACAAAACAGTTATATAAGCAATAGACTTTAAAAACTTGACAACATAAACCGCTTAATCTGGTTACAGTTCAGGTAGTTTAGATATACATGTATAATATACCAAATGAAAGCTTGCTTTCAGGTGTATATTATACATGTATATCTATCAGGCTACCGCCGGAATTCATCTTCGTCTAATTTATAGATAAAAATGAAATATTTTTAGTCTTTTTGACGAAGATGAATGACCTACCTGAACTGTAACTTAATCTGTAATTCCTTCCGGCAGTCTTCCTATTCTGGCGTTTCTTCCATACTTTTTAACTGCATAAATATATGCTTCGAGATTACTTAGCGGTGTTTTTATAGGAACATCGCAACCTGTATGGAGTAGGTAACCTTTCGGTGAGTCCGCAGCCTTTATTATACAGTTTTTCACCGCCTCTATCACATCATCCACTGTTCCCAGATTCATGACCTCAACCGGTGCTATATTACCTATTATAAGCATCTTATCACCCAGTACTTCCTTAAGCTCTCCTATGTCTTCAACATTATCAACGCTGTAGCCCGATATATTGAGCCTTCCAAGATCCTCCCACAGCTCCTTTGACTTTCCGCATATATGGCATACCGGTTTATTTCCCGTTATTTCATACACCGCATTTACCAGTCTCTCCTGATAGGGAAATGCATATTCATCATACATTTTTTTACTTATCAAAGCACCGCTGGCAACCGGATCACCAAAAGAAAAGCTTATGCTGCCGAATTCCTTTGTAAACGCCTTAACCCATTTAATACAACAATCCAAAGCAAGCTCAATAAGTTTATGCAGATTTTCCTTATTTTTTCTCATATCCTTAAGTATGAGCTCCACCGGGCGTATGGACTGTGCAGCAGATAAAGGACCGTTTGTAGAAGTTGAGATAGGTAAATCAGGATACCTGTCCTTTATTCTTTTCGCAAGCTCAAGTCTTGATTTTAAGAACTCATTTTTATAGGGATCAAATTCTATAAGTTTATCAAAATCCTTGTAATCTTTTAATACATGCTCCTTTATACAAGGAATACCTCTTTCAGGGAATTGTAGTTTAGTTCCGAGTGCTCTTCCGACAGATCTTAGATCAAGACCTACCGAAATGCCCTTAAGTCCCAACATCAGCTCTTTTTGTTTTACAACCTCTGCAAATACTTCAAAATCGTTATTAAGTTGCAATGTCGTATATCCGAGTATCTCAGCAAGGGGAAGTTCGACATCCATCAAATTATAGGGAAGATGGTCAACTTCATCACCTTTTAAGTAGGTACTAATTCTTTCAACTGAAGTCATCTCAGACTTCATTGTCGAGAGTTCTTTTTTTATCTGCTCATACTCCATAATGAACTCCTTTAGAATAGAGGAACTTTAGTCTTTTCTGTCTTGGTCTCGATATATTCCTTAACTTCCTTACTTGTTAAAGCAGCCTCTAAATCCTTAGCCCATGGCTTTTCTTCTTTTATAACAAGCTGTATTCCTTCTTCCTGTGCGTAAGCAATTGCAGAAGCCGCATCCCTTCCGGTTTCCCTCATAACATCAGACATTACAACCGCCATATCAGTATCATCAACTGCATTTGCAAGATTCAATCTTTCCATCTCTACAAACTTAAGATTCTTAGGATTTTCCTTTATATCGATTGTACTTGGCTCCGCTACACTCTCATCAAGTGTCAAAAGTCCTTCTTTTGCCAATAACTTAAGTGCAATAGCTCTGTTTGAAACATCATTTGACAAGGCAACTGTCATACCGTCAGTTACTTCAGATACACTCTTTACCTTATTGGAGTATAGACCGATCTGGAAAGCAAATACTTCTTTACCATAGGTTATAAGCTTGGCATTATTTGACTCATTAAAGTTATCCATATAACTCTTATACTGATGGAAGGTTCCGTCTATACTTCCTTCCCATGTAGCTATATCAGGTGTTACCGCATCATCAAACACCTTCATCTCAACCTCATACTCTGTATTTGACTTGTTGAATACATCCATAGCAACCTCGAGTACATCCTTGCATATCGCAGAAGTACCTATCACTATCTTTTGCTTTTCTCCGGCTGCCTTTGAGCCTTCACTCGCAGCTTCACTTGGCTCCGTATCTGACTGTACCGCTTCACTTACACTGCTTTCAGTACTTGAAGACTCCTTAGACCCGCTTGAACATCCTACGCTTAAAAGCATTGCTAATGCAAGGCTTCCCAATAAACAAAATTTTTTCATTTTGCCTCCTTAAAATATTTATTTTTTTTAAGTTATAGTTTTATAACCCTTTGTTGCTATTTTAATATTTTATATATAACCTGCCCTATCATTTGAATAATTGCAGTAAGTAAAACTAAAAGTATTACCGTTGTAAACATTATCGTATCATTAAAGCTTTGATAGCCGTATGTAAGCCCTACCGCTCCAAGTCCTCCGGCTCCTACGGCTCCTGCCATGGCGGTAAGTCCGAGTATCGTTATAGAAGCAAGTGTAATATCCATAACAAGACTCGGTACAGCCTCTTTTATTATTACTCCGAACATTATTTGCATATCTGAGGCTCCAAATGATTTGGCAGCTTCTATGATGCTGGGATCAACTTTTTTAAAACTGTTTTCAAAAAGCCTTGCTATAAAAGGTGCGGATGCCACACTTAACGGTATGACCGCCGCTGTCTCGCCTATGGAAGTTTTTAGTATAAGCCTTGTTAAAGGTATAATTGACACTGCCAATATGATAAAGGGCACCGAGCGTAAAATATTTATTATTACATCCAGTATACCGTATACCGCCTTATTCGGCTTTAGACCGTCATTTCCGGTATAAACAAGTACTATGGCAAGCACAAAGGCTATGCTTACGGAGATCACTATGGAAAGTACAGTCATATATGCAGTTTGTCCGAGTGCAGGCAGTATTATCTTGCTCCATATCTTATCTACATTATTCCCCATGAACATACCTCCACTCTATGTTTTTGTTCTCAAGATAATTAATAACCTTTTCCTTATCTTCCTTGTCAATATTTATAATAAATGAGCCTAAAAGCTTATCACCATAGTCATCAAGCCCACCCCAGACTAAAGAAAACACCGCTTTGGTCTCCTTGGTAAGCTCTGACAAAGCCTTGCTGTTTTGGTTATCTCTTCTTCTTATTATTTCCAACTCTATACCGCTTTCACTTTGCCTCCTTTGCGCACTCTTTCCGAGAAGTTCATACAGTACCGGCGGTCTGTCGATAAATATATCCTCTACTCTTCCTGCTGTGGCTATTTTACCGCCGCTCATTATTACCGCATTATTACAAATTCTTTTTAGGACTTCCATTTGATGCGTTACAACTACTATGGTTACATTCAGATCCTTGTTTATCTTTTTTAATAAATCAAGTATTGAACCTGTAATATTAGGATCAAGTGCAGAGGTCGCCTCATCACACAGAAGTATCTTAGGCTCCATAGACAAAGCTCTGGCTATAGCAACTCTTTGCTTTTGACCACCGCTAAGTTCTCTCGGCTTAGATGAGAGCTTATCCGAAAGTTCTACCAAACCTGCAAGCTCCCTAACTCTTTTATCTATATCAGTCTTTGAATAGCCCCAGCACTTCATAGGAAAGGCTATATTGTTGTATACATTATCCCTTTCCAAGAGTGAAAAGTGTTGAAATATCATTCCTATGTTTTTTCTGAATTGTCTTATTTCTGTTTTCGGTATGTCCTTTACTTCAATGCCGTTTACCTTTAAGCTGCCCTCGTCAAACTTTTCAAGTCCGTTTATGCATCTTAGAAGAGTTGATTTACCCGCACCGCTTACTCCCATTAAACCGAATATGTCATTTTCTTCTATGGTAAATGTTATATCCTCAAGGACATTTAGACCGTCAAAGCTTTTTTTCAAACCCTTTATCTCTATCATAAGATTCCCCATAATAATCAAATAATATATTTTTTATATGTTTTTAAGATAATATATTTCAAAATATATCAATATGTATATTTTTATTTTAGAAAACTATATTTTATATCGTTAAATACTACCCAATAGTGATGTTTTTGTCAAGTTTATTTTATCTTGTATTAAAATGAAGATTTTTGAATTTATTTTATGTTTGGGATTAATGTGTTAGGTAGAAAGGCTCGTTATTTTGGTTATACGGAGTTGGCAACATAAACAATTAAACTTATAAAAAACTCCGTATAATTCAATCATACTCGCAACCCTTCTTCAAAGCTTCGACAAATTCACACAGACTGCGGAACTCGTGTGCTCGCCAAAGGGCGGCGAGCTGCACTCAAACAGTCCTCGTCTGTGGAATTTGTACCTCGCTTTATCAAAAGGGTTAACCGCTA
>ERZ773083.450-NODE-450-length-33974-cov-3.260385_pt1 | contig 33974 bp, 25 predicted proteins | sample MGYA00511465_ERZ773083 | MGnify/ENA primary metagenome ERZ773083 (study PRJEB29015, sample SAMEA2738001) | human oral metagenome | biome: human oral; feature: human-associated habitat; material: dental | place: China | collected 2060 ... | reverse complement strand
CAGGACAGCAGAGGACAGAACGGCAAGCGCCCGGAGGGCAGACCGGAAGACGGCGGTCAGCAGGGCAACAGAGATCGGAACGGCAAGCGCCAGGCGGGCAAATCGGAGAACGGCGGTCAGCAGGACAGCAGAGGACAGAACGGCAAGCGCCCGGAGGGCAGACCGGAAGACGGCGGTCAGCAGGGCAACAGAGGACAGAACGGCAAGCGCCCGGCGGGAAGATCGGAGAACGGCGGTCAGCAGAGCGGCAGAGGTCAGAACGGCAATCGCCCGGATAGCAGACCGGAGAACGAAGGTCAGCAGGGCGGAAGAAGCCAGCAGAACGGTAACCGCCCGGAGGGCAGACCGGAAGACAGAGGTCAGCGCCCGAGCGGTATGCGTCCGGAGGGCAGACCGGAGAACGGCGGTCAGCAGGGCAACAGAGGACAGAACGGTAACCGCCCGGAGGGCAGACCGGAGAACGGCGACCGGCAGGGCAACAGAGGTCAGAACGGTATGCGTCCGGAGGGCAGACCGGAGAATGGCGGTCAGCAGGGAAAACAGCGCGGAAAGAGAAGTGTAGACGATAACGATAAAAGTAAGGGCACATGCAGTTGCAGCGCGGATTGCGGTTGCCGGGCGAAGTGAGAAAAGCCGCATGGACAAGAGTAGAAGGGAGGCGGTATAATAGAACATACTATCGAGTGGAGGAAGGCGCATGACAGAGGCAGAGATGCAGCGACAGGAGGCAGTGGTAGAGGCAGTGCTCTTTACCATGGGGAAATCGGTTGAGACCAGTCTGCTGGCCGCGGCGCTGGAATGTACGGCAGCGGAAGCCGAGGCTGCGGCCGAACGGCTTGCGGCGCGATATGCGGAAGCGAATCGCGGGGTACAGCTGCTCCGCCTCGAGAATGCCTGGCAACTCGGCACAAAACGGGAGTTTTACGACGCCTTGATTCGCGTCGCAAAAGAGCCGCGGCGGCAGGTCCTGAGCCAGGTCGTGCTCGAGACCCTCGCAATCATTGCCTACCGTCAGCCTGTCACCAAGATGGAAATCGCAAAGATACGAGGTGTGTCCTCCGATCACGCAGTCAACAAGCTGATTGAGTACGGACTCATCTATGAAGCCGGAAGGCTGGACGCTCCGGGGCGTCCAGCCCTCTTTGCGACCACGGAAGAGTTTCTCCGGCGCTTCGGGGTGGATTCCAGACAGGACTTACCCTCGGTCACGCCGGACCAGGAGGCAGAGATTCAGGAAGAGGTGAAGCGGGAGTTAAACTACCGCTTCGGGACGGAAGAGGGAAAGCTCGGAGAGGACAGCGAAGATGGAGATTAAAATCAAATATTTCAGCGAGCGCATCGAACGCCTCCGCTATATCGACGGCAAGAGTGACTGGGTGGATCTCCGCGTGGCGGAAGAGGTGAGTCTCAAGAAGGGAGAGTTTCGCCTGATTCCGCTCGGAATTGCGATGCAGCTTCCCGCGGGTTATGAGGCACATGTGGTGCCGCGGAGCTCCACGTTTAAAAACTTCGGTGTTTTGCAGGTCAATTCGATGGGCGTCATCGATGAGAGCTACGGCGGAGACGACGACCAGTGGTTTTTTCCGGCACTCGCGGTGCGGGACACGGAGATTCATGTGAATGACAGAATCTGTCAATTCCGCATCACGGAGCATCAGCCGCGTCTTGTCTTCCGGGAAGTCGAGAAATTAGAAGGCGAAAATCGCGGCGGTTTTGGCAGCACGGGGATTCAGTGAGGAACAGAGTCATGCAGAAGAGACAGGGATTGGTCATTGCCCTCCCGGTCGCGCTGCTGCTTTTCAGCGGTTGCGGCGCGCGCGGGCAGGCAGTCAGAAAGTATCGCTCGCTCGGTATTGCGGAGATGCAGAAACAGAACTATGAGGCCGCAATCGACGCCTTCCGCCATGCGACCGATTATTACGGTACGGCACAGCAGGACAAGGAGGAGGCGGATATTCTCGGCTATCTCGCCGAGGCGGAGTATCGCGCGGGCAAGTATGAGGACGCGCTGACGCATTACGAGCTGCTGCTCCAAAAGGACGGCCGCAAGGCGGCGTATCTGGATCTTGCCTGTGCGGCAGCCGTTAAAGCGGACAAGGGTTGGGATACGGCGCTCGCCTACTACGAAGAGGCGGAGAAAGCGGGCGGAGACCGGGCACTGCACCTCGAAGCGCTCTATCTGCTCGGCGAGACAGCACGGAGTAAGGGGAGCGCCGCAGAATTGGAGACCATACGCGCGGCGTACGAAAAAGCGTATCCGGGCGCCAAAGAGGACAGTCGCTTTTTGCTGCACTACGGCGATCTCCTGGTCAGCGCAAAGAAGACGGAGGAGGCATTTGCCGTGTTTGAGGCGGGCGAGAAGCTCACAGCGGCGAATGCGGAAGAACAGGCGACATTCCGGGAGCGCGAGGCTGTCTGCCAGGAATATCGCGGGGAGTATGCCGATGCGCTGCAGCGCTTTACGGCCCTCCTGGAGAGCGGCCTGGGCGACAAGGAAATGCTGGAGCACGAAATTGCGTTTTTAAAGACGAGAGTAGGAGGAAATGATGGCTGAACTGATTGTCACCGAAGAGGCCAAAGAGCGGGTTGTTCTGATCGGCATTCAGCAGCGCGAGCGGGACGGGAGCGAGGAATCGCTCACGGAGCTCGGCGAACTCCTGAAGACCGCCGGCGCGGAGCCTGTGGGACGCCTTCTGCAGCCGCGGGAAGCGCCGGATTCCGGTACCTATTTCGGAAAGGGCAAGGTGGAGGAACTACGGGAGCTGCTTCTCAGCTTGGAGGCCGATGCGGTGGCGGCCGACGATGAGCTGTCTCCGGCGCAGATGAAGAACTTAAGCGAGGCGCTTGGCGTCAAGGTCATGGACCGCACGATGATTATCCTCGATATTTTTGCGCAGCACGCGGTCACGGCCGAGGGCAAGCTGCAGGTGGAACTCGCGCAGCTCCACTATACCCAGGCACATCTTCTCGGCATGCACAGCTCGCTCTCCCGCCTCGGCGGCGGAGTCGGCACCCGGGGACCGGGTGAGCAGAAACTGGAGCTCGATCGCCGTGCCATCCGCGCGCGCATCAGTTTTCTGCGCGAAAAGCTCGGGGAGTTGAAGCGTCACCGGGAAGTATCGAGAGCGCAGCGGGAGAAAAGCGGCAGCTACATTGTCGCGCTGGTCGGCTATACGAATGCAGGCAAGTCAACTTTGTTAAACCGGCTCACCGACGCCGGCATTCTCGCGGAAAATAAACTCTTTGCGACCCTGGATCCGACCACCAGAAAACTCGCACTGCCGGGCGGCGAAGAAGTCCTCGTCACGGATACGGTCGGCTTTATCCGGAAGTTGCCGCACCAGCTGATTGAGGCCTTTCACTCGACGCTTGAGGAGGCGCGCTATGCGGACCTGATTCTTCATGTGGTCGATGCGTCCTCGCCGGAGGCGGACACACAGATGGCGGTGGTCTATGAGACGCTGCGGGAACTGAAGGCGCTGGAGGATCACAGTATCATTGCGGTCTACAATAAGACAGATCTTCCCGGCACGGAGACGCTGCCGAAGGACATTCATGCGGCGGCTTCTGTCCGGATTTCGGCGGCGACCGGAGAGGGGATTGCGGCGCTGAAAGAGCTGATTTCGGCGGAGAAAAAGAAGAGTCGCCGAGCTTTTGAAGCTCTGTTCCCCTATGCCGCGGCAGGCCGCATTCAGAGCATACGCCGTCAGGGCAAGCTCCTTACGGAGCGCTATGAGCCCGAGGGTATCTATGTGCGCGCCGAGGTTCCGGCGGCACTTTATGAGCAATTGATGCAGGAACAGCAGTCGCAATCAAACTGAGGAGGTTTTGCGTGGCGTATTCCTTTTATCTCGGTTCTTCCGGCAGTGAAAAAACCGAGCGCGCTTTTCTGGACATGATCGAGGCTTCCCTCGAGGATCCGGAAGAGCGCTTTTTTGTCCTGGTGCCGGAACAGTACAGTATGCTGGTACAGAAGAAACTGCTCGCCCTGCACCCGCGCCATGCGTCGCGGAATCTGGAGGCTTTATCGTTAAACCGACTCGCCTATCGGGTGTTTCAGGAGCGGAATGTGCAGCTTCCGCCGATTATGGATGAGAGCGGCAAGGCGATGGTCGTGCGGCGCGTCGGCAGTCTTCTGGAAAAGGAGCTGACACTCTGGAAGGGCAAGGTCAAAAAGGCGGGCTTTGCGGAACAGGTGAAGTCCATGATTTCCGAATGTCTGCAATACGGCGCCGCGCCGTCGCGTTTTGCGGAACTCGCGGCAACGGAGAAAAAGCGGCAGCTCTCGATGAAACTCCGCGACTTTTCCCTGCTCTATCAGGGCGTTCGGGATTTCGTACAGGGCAAACAGCTGCCGAAGGAAGAAATTCTCGGTTGCTTTGCGGGTTGTATCGCAAGTTCGGAGTTGCTTCGCGGCGCGCATATTTTGCTCGCCGGCTTTGTGGGCTTTACGCCGGTGCAGTATCGCGTCCTAGAGGAATTGCTTGCCGTCGCGGCCGATGTGCGCTTTGTGGTCTCGCTCGACACGGCGCTGAATCCCTATCGGCAGCTGCCGGAAGAAGAGCTGTTTCATCTCTCGACCGAGTATATCCACCGCATCGGGGAAATCGCGGACCGGGTGCGCGTTCCGCACGGGGAAGACCGCAGCTTTCCGGGCGCCGCGCGCCTCAAGGCGCCGGAACTCGCATTTCTCGATGCGCATGCGCTCCGTTACGACGGCGCCGTCTATCCGGACAAGGTGCAGGCCCTGACGGTCGCGGCACAGGAGTCCCCGGAGGCAGAGGCAGCGGCGCTATCGAGACATATCCTCCGCCTCGTGAAGGATGAGGGATACCGCTATCGGGACATTGCGGTTGTCGTCGCGGATTTTCAGGGGCTCGGCGAATTCTTTTCCGAGGCCTTGCTTGCGGCCGGGATTCCCGCTCATCTCGACGAAAATCTGACGGTGCGCGCCAATCCGCTGCCCGAACTTCTGAATGCCGCCCTGCTCTGTGTCCGGGAGAACTTTTCGCCGCGCACCTTTTTCCGCTTTCTGCATAATCCGCTGGTCACAGATCAATGGAAACTGACAGCGCTGCTCGAAAACTATGTGACCCTGACCGGCGTCCGGCATTTGAAACGACTCCGGGAGCCGTTTTCGTACTGCCCGAAGGAACTGGAGGGCGCCGATCTGGAGGCGCTGAACCGGTTTAAAGAGGAGATGCTGAACCTGCTCCTGCCGCTTCGGGAGGCTTTTTCGGAGGGGGAGGCAGATGTCGCGGTAATCGCCGCACTTCTCGAAGGGCTGATGGAACAGCTTGCGGTCGAAGAAAAGCTGCAGCACGCCGCCGAGCGGTTTCTCGCGGCGGGCGAGGCGCCCCGTGCCCGGGAATTTTCGGAAGTCTACCCGGAGACGCAGCGCATTTTGCGAGAGATGCGGGAGGTGCTTGCGGGAGAGCGACTGTCCCGCGCGGACATGGCGGGTGTGCTGGAGAGCGGGCTCAGAGAAATTCACATCGGGCAGATTCCGGCCTATGCGGACCGCGTCACGCTCGGCGATTTGACGAGAACCCGTTTCCTCGATGTCAAAGTGCTCTTTCTGCTCGCGGCAAATGACAGCGTGCTCCCCAAGCGCCGCGAAGAGGGCGGTGTGCTCAGCGAGCGGGAGCGGGAGGCGCTCCGGGCCGCAGGGCTTACGCTCGCGCCGGGCAGTAAGGCACAGCTCTATGAGCAGCGGTTTTATCTCTACCGACTGCTGACCGAGGCGTCCGAACAGCTTCACATCAGCTATTCGACGGTGGACCGGAGCGGTAAGGCGCTGCGCCCCTCCTTTTTGCTGCGGCATCTGGAGCAGCTGTTCCCGAGACTCCGCGCTGCGGCGCCGGAGACGGGAGAGCGGTTTTATTCGACGCCCGAGGCCGAGCAGGCGCTGATCCGGGCGCTCCGCGCGGCCCGAAAAGCCGCGGAGGAAAACGGGGACAAGAGCGCTGCCGCCTCGGCCGCTTCCCTGCTCTCTGCGTTTGCGGCGGACACCGAGAGAAAGCGCGAGGCCGGGATGCTCGCGGATGCCGCCTGCGCCCTCTATGCCGAGGGGCAACTGTTCCGGGAGACTGCGCTTGCGCTCTACGGCGAGGTGCTGACCGGCTCGGTGACCCGCGTTGAAGAGTATTTCCGCTGCCCGTTCCGCCACTTTGCGAACTACGGGCTGCGCCTCAGACAGCTGCCGGAATTTCAGATTGCGCAGCAGGACCTCGGAAGCCTCGCACACCGCGCGATTGAGCTTGTGTTCCGCGCGGCGGCGAAGGCAGAGAAGAGCCCCGCGGCGTATTCGGACGAGGAACTTCGCGCCGCTGCCGCCGATGCGGTGCGAGAGGCGGTGGAGGCGGATGCGAGCGGCCTCTACAAGGACAGCGCAAAGAACCGCTGGATTGTCGGAAAATTAACACGGATTGTGACGCAGAGCATCCTCGTAATGGCAGAGCAGCTGAGACGGGGCTCGTACCGGCCGCTCGCGGAGGAACTGCGCTTTTCGAGCAAGGATGCGCCCGAGAGCACACCGGCGCTTTCCGTCGGCAGCATGCAGCTCCGCGGCAACATTGACCGCGTCGATACGGCGGAACACGAGGGAAAACTCTATGTCAAGGTGGTCGACTATAAGACAGGGGCCACGAGCTGGGAGCCCTATAAGATACTGAGCGGCTCACAGTTACAGCTTTTAATTTATCTCTCCGCAATCACAGAGCTCTTTGAACGGCAGTATCCGGACAAGGAAATATTGCCGGGGGCCGTTTTTTACGCGCCGGTCGGCGATGCGTTTGTGGACCTCGAGAAAATCCGGACAGAGGAGGCGCTACGAAAGGCAAAGTTAAAAGAACTCACGCCGAGCGGTCTCATAAACAGCGACGAGACAGCGCTCACCTTGCTCGCGGGCGACGGCGAAGACGCGGCGGATTTTCTACCGGTCCGTACCGGCGAGGGAAAAATTCGCCTCGGCGAGAATACGGTGGATGCCGGCCGCTTCTTCAAATTGCAGGCCTACGCAAAGGAAAAACTCCGGGAGGCCGGTGAGGCGATACTCGGCGGCAACGTTCGGGTGTTGCCGCTCGAGGAGGACGGGCATACGAGTTGTGAGTACTGTCCCTACCGTGATGTCTGCGCCTTTGATGCCAATCTGACCGGCTACAAGGTGCGGCGGAACAAAAAGCAGAAGGCAGAGGAAGTCTTTGCCGAAATTGACCGAGCGGCGGGAGAGGAGACAGGGCGATGACACGTTGGACCGAAGAACAGGAGAGAGCCATTGCGCTCTCCGACCGAAGGCTTTTGATTTCGGCGGCGGCGGGCAGCGGAAAAACCGCGGTTCTGACCGAGCGCATTGTCGCGAGAGTCTTGGACCCGAAGCATCCGGTCGATATCGATGAACTGCTCATCATGACCTTTACCCGCGCCGCGGCTGCCGAGATGCGGGAGCGCATCCGGCGCAGACTTGAGGATTGTCTGCAGCAGGCGCTTCGAGACGGAGAGTCCGGAATCGCGGCGCGCGCCAAGCGGGAACTCGCGGAACTGGATGCCGCGCGAATCACGACGATAGACAGCTTCTGTCTGACCGTGCTCCGGGAGCACGCGGACCGGCTCGCGGTCGATCCGGCGTTTCGCGTCGGAAGTGAGGAAGAGCTGCGCATTCTGCAAAACGATGTGCTGGAAGAGCTTCTGGAGGAACAGTACGAGAAGGCGGATCCGGCTTTTCTCCGCTTTGCGGATGCCTTTTCACAGGGCAAGGCAGATCTCGGCATCGGCGAGGAGATCCTGGCGCTCTATCGGTTTGCGGAGAGTCTGCCCTGGCCGGAGGAGTGGCTTTTGCGTGTTGAAGCGGAAGCAGAGCGGACGGACGGCAATCTATCGGAGAGTGCCTATCAGCGTTACATGGCGGAAGAGTTTCGGAAGCTCGGCGCCGAACTTTGCGGCTTTGCGGAGGAGGCACAGCTTCTCTGCGAAGAGGGGGGGCTGAACGGCTATGAGGGCGCGGTGCAGAGTGACCTCGGCAAACTGCAGCGCCTCCGGGCGGCGGAGGACTATCCGTCCGCCTGCCTTGCGCTCACAGCTTTTCAGAGCTACGACAGACTCGGAAGGAACAAAAAGGACAGCGACCCGGACTGCGCATCCCGTGTCAAAAGTCTCCGGGAGTTTTGGAAAAAGGCGCTCAAAAAACCGCTCGAAGCCTTCGGGCGGGGAGATGCGGAAGCTGCGGACAGGGTCGAAGACGCCGAGACCGTGCGCACATTAATCGGATTGGCGCGCGACTTTTCGGCGCGCTTTCTGGCAAAGAAGCGGGAAAAGAACCTCCTGGACTTTTCCGACCTTGAGCACGAGACCCTGGCGCTCTTTTGGGAGAGCGACGCCGCGGGAAAACGGCATCCGAGCGAAATCGCGCGGGAATATCAGGCGGCGTTTCGGGAAATTTATGTCGATGAATATCAGGATTCGAACGGAGTGCAGGAAGAACTGCTCCGCGCCATCGAGACCGGAAGACTTTTTCTGGTCGGCGATATCAAGCAGTCGATCTACGGCTTTCGCCACGCAAAGCCCGAACTCTTTGCGGAGAAATACCGCAATTACCGGAAAGATGACGGCGGCGCAGCGGAACCCGGGATTGACACGCGGGTGGATCTCCGCAAAAATTTTCGAAGCCGCGAAGCGGTGCTCGCGAGCTGCAATGCCGTTTTTTCGTATCTCATGCGCGAAGAACTCGGCGGCGTCCGCTACGATGCGGATGCGGCGCTCTATCCGGGGGCGGCGTTTCCGATACCTGAGGGCAGCGAGGACAGCTATGCGACCGAACTCATGCTGGTCGAGAGGGACGCAGAGGGCGAGGAGACAGCGACGGTTGTCGAGGCAGAGGCCATCGCGACCCGCATCCGGGAGCTGCTTGACCCGGCAAAGGGGCTTCGGATTTCGGACGGCGAAGGCGGCCTCCGAGCGGCTACTTACGGTGACATTGCGATTTTACTCCGCGCGACTTCCGGGCAGGCGGAGCGCTTTGTCGAAGTGTTGATGAGCCACGGTATTCCGGCGCTCGCAGAGCAGAAGACCGGTTACTTTGACGCGACGGAGGTCAGAACGGTGCTGAGCTTACTCCGCGCGATCGATAATCCCTTCCGCGATATTCCGCTCGCAGCTGTGCTCCGCGCGCCGATCGGCGGTCTCAGCGAAGAGGAGCTTGCCTCTCTCGCGGCAAAGGGCGAGGGCGTGAGTCTCTACGAGCGCCTCGAAGCGGCCGTCGCGACAGCGCCTGAGAGCACGGCCGCGGTGAAAGCTGCCGCGCTCTTCCGGAAACTCGAGGCCTGGCGGGAAGCGGAGAGCTATCTCGAGCTCCCGCAATTTCTGCGACTTTTGTATACAGAGAGCGGCTACCGGAACGAGGAGGCAGCGCGCCCGGGCGGTGAGCTCCGCTTTGCGAATCTGCAGATGCTGATTGTGAAGGCCGAGGAGTTTGAGAGCATCGGGTACCGCGGACTCAGCGACTTTGTGCGCTATATTGACAATCTGAAAAAATACAACGCCGACTACGGGTCGGCGCAGCTTCCCGGCGAGGAGGCAGCGGCGGTCCGTATTATGACCGTGCATAAGTCAAAGGGTCTGGAGTTCCCGATTGTCTTTTTGGCCGGACTCTCGAAGCGCTTTAACCAGCGGGATCTGAGCCGCGGCATTCTCTACGACGAGAAACTCGGCATTGCGGCCGATGCGGTCGATTACGACTTGCACGCCAAGGGCGGCACGGCGAAGAAGGCGGCGTTTGCCTGGCATCTCCGGACGGAGGCGCTCGGCGAAGAACTCCGCGTGCTCTATGTCGCGATGACGCGCGCCAAGGAGAAATTGATTCTGGTTGCCGGGTGTAAGGCGGGAACCGGGCCGCTGCCGGAAGGTGAGAGCGGCGAACCGCTGTCTGAAACGGACGGCGACGAGCCGCTCTGCACGGCCGAACTCCGCAGCGCGAACAGCTATCTCGAATGGATTCTCATGGCAATGGCGCGGGACAGAGAGCTTTGCCGGATTGTCGTACGGCAGGTGAGCGCCGAGGCCGCGGCGCGCGAGGTGCTTGCCGCAGGCGAGAAAGTGCTCCTGCTCCGGGAAGAATTTCGAAAAGCCGAAGAGACTCCGCCGACAGAGACGGAAGCCGCCCGCTTTTTGCCGCTCGGAAAGCCCTATGCCCATGCGGAAGATGTGCGACTTCAGGTCAAGTGGAGCGCCTCGGAGCTGAAGCGGCTGCGGGAAGAACGGGAGGAAGGGCTTTCCGCGCCGCTCTTTTCCCTCCCGCAGGACGGGGGAAGCGATGCCGCCGCGCGGCGCGGTACCGCCTACCACAAACTGTTTGAGCGGATTGATTTTACCCGGTCCTGGACCGAGGAAGGGCTTCGGGCTTTCCTGAGAGAGCTGACGGAGACCGGCGCACTGCCGGAAGAAGACGGGACCTTCATCGCACTGCCGCCCGTCCTTCGCTTTCTGCGGAGCGCGCTCGCGGCGCGGCTCGCGAGCGCACAGCGCGCCGGCACCTTGCACCGCGAGACTTCGTTTGTGATGGCGATACCGGCGCACGAGGCCGACCCGTCCAGACAGAGCGAGGAACCGGTGGTCGTGCAGGGCGTGATTGACGCCTGGTTTGAGGAGGCGGGGCAGCTTGTGGTGCTCGACTATAAGACCGATAAGGCGACGGAGGAAGCGCATTACCGCGAGAAATATACAGCACAGCTTTCTCTCTATGCGCGGGCACTCTCGATGACGGAGGAGAAGACGGTCGCAGAGAAGCTCATTTACTCGACAGCGCGCGGCGAGGTTCTCGCCTTGTGAATCGCGCCGAATTGCGCTATACTTCGACTAAGTATGTGCTTTGGAAAGGATAGGAGATGACAAGACGAGCGCTCAGAGAGCATTGCTTTAAGATGCTGTTCAGCACCGATTTTTGCGCGCCTGCGGAGGCGGACGGGCAGATTGATGCGTATTTATGCGAAGTTCCGGACGAAGAGGACGAGAGTCCGGAATTCAGTGAGGAAGAGCGGAAAATATGCCGGGAGCGCGTCAAAGCCGTTCTCGACAAGCGTGAGGAGATCGACGGCATTCTGCAGCAGGCGTCCTCCGGCTGGAGCCTCCGGCAGATGGGGCGCGTGGAGCTCACAATACTTCGCCTCGCCTGCTTCGAGCTCCGCTTCGACGAGAACATCCCGGAGAAGGTTGCAATCAATGAGGCTGTGGAGCTCGCAAAGAAATTCGGCGGAGAAGAGGCACCCTCTTTTGTGAACGGCGTCCTCGCGAAACTGGTCTAAATGGCAACGATTTATACGGTGACGCAGCTCAATGCCTATGTCGGCAATCTGTTCCGCGAGGATTTTCTGCTCGCGGGACTTCGCGTGCAGGGCGAGCTCTCCAATGTGAAGTACCACGCGAGCGGGCATATTTACTTCACCTTGAAGGACAGCGGCGCGGAACTCCGCGGCGTCATTTACCGCCAGAATGCCCTCGGTCTCGGCATGCGCCTTGCGGACGGCATGCAGGTGGTCTGTACGGGCGCTGTGACCGTCTACGAAAAAGCGGGTGTCTACCAGCTGAACACGAAAACCGTCGAGAAACTGGGAGAAGGAGAGCTCTATGCGCTCTATCAGGCGCGTCTCCGCGCGCTCGAGGCGGAAGGCCTCTTTGACGCGGCGCACAAGAAGCCGCTGCCGCGCTTCGTTTTGACGCTCGGCGTCGTGACGAGCCCGAGCGGCGCGGCGATTCATGACATTCAGACCGTGGCCCGCCAACAGAATCCCTATGTCAAAATCGTGCTCTATCCGGCGCTGGTGCAGGGAGAGGGCGCGGCAGAGAGCATCGTGCGGGGGATTCGGACCCTCGACCGGCGCGGCGTGGATCTCATGATTGTGGGACGCGGCGGCGGTTCACTCGAAGATCTCTGGTGTTTTAACGACGAGCGGGTTGCGCGGGCAGCCTACGCCTGCGAGACGCCCCTGATTTCCGCGGTCGGGCACGAGTCGGATGTGACCCTCCTCGACTTTGTCGCGGATCTCCGCGCGGCGACGCCTTCGGCAGCGGCGGAGCGCGGTGTGCCGAATCTGGCGGCGCAGCTCGCCCTGATTGCCGGCCTGCGGCAGCAACTGTCCCGGGGGCTTCGGGAGAAAGTAGGGGATCTCCGCGCGCGCGCAAGAGGGGCGGGCTTCCGGCTTCGGCTGAATGCGCCCGAGGAATTGCTCAGTGCGAGACAGCAGCGCACCTTCGCGCTGCGGCAGGGACTCGAGGCAGGACTGAACAAAAAGATACAGGCGCGGCGGGCGGCGTTTCAGCTGCTCACGGCGCGTCTTCGCGCGTCTTCTCCGCTCAATCGTCTGACAGGCGGCTATGCCTACGCCGCCCATGCGGACGGCACAGCCGTGCAGAGCGCCGCAAGCCTCTCGGCAGGGGAGCGGCTCAGCCTTCGCTTCCTGGACGGTGCGGCGGAGGTCAGAGTCGAAGAAATCAGGAGAGAACAGCAGGAGGAGAGCCATGGACGAAAAGCTTGAGCAGGAGAAGAAGCAGGTGACGGCAAAGAAGAAGAGCAAGCTGTCGGTCGAAGCGAGCATGGAGCGCCTCGAAGCGCTGCTGGAAAAGCTCGAGGCGAGCGATACCAGCCTCGAGGAGGCCTTTTCGCTCTACGAAAAAGGCATGAAGCTCGCGGGCGAGATCAACGAGCGACTCACCTTTGTCGAAGAGCAGATGGAAGTTCTGGAGGATCGCTATGCCGACACTTCCCTATGACAAAACGGAAATCGAAACGCTGATTCGAGCTGCGCTGCCCTGCGAAGAGGGGTTGCAGCGCACCGTCATCCAGGCCATGCGGGAGGCTGTCGAGAACGGCGGCAAGCGCATACGCCCGATTCTGCTCTTTGAGACCTGCAGGTGTTTTGCGGCGCGGCGCGGTGAGACGGGCTGGAAGGAAGAGGCGGCGCCCTTCCTCGCGGCGCTTGAGATGATACACAGTTTTTCGCTGGTGCACGACGATTTACCCTGCATGGACAATGACACATTGCGCCGCGGCAAGCCGACGACCTGGTATGTCTACGGCGAGGCCATGGGCACGCTCGCGGGCGACGGACTGGTGTTGGAAGCACTGACCGTGGCCGGACGCGCCGTGGGGCAGTCCCGCCATCCGGAGAGAGCGGCGCGGGCGCTCGCGATACTCGGCGAGAAGAGCGGTGTCTTTGGCATGCTCGGCGGGCAGTCCGTGGATGTCGAGAAGACCGGAGAGCACCTGGATGCGACGACGCTCGACTTCATCTACCGCCTGAAAACCGGCGCCCTCCTCGAGGCCGCCTTTATGATGGGCGCGGCCCTCGGCGGGGCGAGCGAGGCAGAGATTTCGTGTGCCGAGCAGATCGGCAGGGCGGTCTCGCGTTCCAGATTCAGGACGACATCCTCGACGAGACCGCGACCGAGGCAGAGCTCGGCAAACCTCTGCACTCGGATGAAAAAAATCAGAAGACGACCTATGTTTCCCTTTTTGGGCTGGAAGCCGCGAGAGAGGCTGTCAGACAACAGAGTGAAGCGGCAGAGCAGCGCCTTCGGGAGTTCCCGGGCGAGACAGAGACACTCGCGGCGCTCATTGCTTATCTCACGGACCGTCGCTTCTGAGGACGGAGAGAGTTATGAGTCGATTGGATCAAATCAACGGACCGGCGGACATACGCCGCATACCGGCAGCGGAATGGGGGGCGCTCGCGTCCGAAATCCGGCGCTTTCTGATTTCGCACTGCGCGGAGTCGGGCGGACATCTCGCGAGCAATCTCGGCGTCGTGGAGCTCACGATGGCCATGTATTTGAGCTTCTGTCCGCCGGAAGATAAAATCATCTGGGATGTCGGACATCAGTCCTACACGCATAAGATTCTGAGCGGCCGCAAAAAGGATTTTGCGGGGCTTCGGCAGTTCGGCGGCATTGCGGGTTTTCCGAAGCGAAACGAAAACCCGTGCGACGCGTTTAACACCGGACATTCTTCCACCTCGATTTCGGCGGGACTCGGCATGGCAACGGCGCGGGACCTTCGCGGCGAGCACCATGCGGTCATTTCGGTCATCGGTGACGGGGCCCTGACCGGCGGCATGGCCTATGAGGCGCTGAACAATGCGGGGCGCATGAAGTCGAATTTCATCATCGTGCTGAATGACAACCGCATGTCCATCTCCGAGAATGTGGGCGGCATGTCCGCCTATCTGAATTCCATCCGGACTTCGGCGGGCTATAACCGCCTGAAAGAGAATGTCGCGGAAGCGCTCTCGGCGATTCCGGGGGTCGGAAAGCGCATGGTCGAGAGTCTCAGGACCACCAAAAACGGCATCAAACAGCTCTTTGTGCCGGGGATGCTCTTTGAAAATCTCGGCGTGACCTATCTCGGACCGGTAGACGGACACGACATTAAAAAAATGATGCGCGTCTTTGAGGAGGCGCGGCGCTTAAACCGCGCGGTTCTCGTGCATGTCATCACCGAAAAGGGCAAGGGCTACCGCCCGGCGGAGCGGCATCCGGACCTCTTTCACGGCGTCGGCCCCTTTGAGCTCGCGACCGGCGTCCCGAAAAAGAATAAGCACTATCCGGACTACACCGATGTCTTTTCGAAGACCCTGATTCAGCTCGCCGCAGAGGATTCCCGCATTGTCGCGGTCACGGCGGCGATGCCGGAGGGCACGGGGCTCGCGGCGTTCGGGCGGCGCTATCCGCAGCGCTATTTTGACGTGGGCATTGCCGAGCAGCATGCCGTGACGAGCGCGGCGGGCCTTGCGGCGGGCGGCATGAAGCCGGTCGTCGCGGTCTATTCGTCCTTTTTACAGCGCGGCTTTGATCAGGTGCTCCACGATGTCTGTATTCAGAACCTGCCGGTGGTCTTTGCGATTGACCGCGCGGGACTGGTCGGCGCGGACGGCGAGACCCATCAGGGTGTCTTTGACCTGTCCTATCTCGGCTGTATTCCGAACATGACCATACTTGCGCCGAAGAATTGCTGGGAGCTCGAAGAAGAACTCCGCTTTGCCTTTTCCTACGGCGGTCCGATTGCGATACGCTATCCGCGCGGCCAGGCCTATCGCGGTCTCGGAGAGCACAGGGAACCGATACGCTTCGGCAGGGCGGAGCTCCTGTTCCGCGAGGAGAAGACAGCACTGCTCGCGCTCGGCAGCATGGTGAGCACGGCGGAGCATGTCAGAGAAAAGTTAAAGGCGCTCGGCCAGCCCTGTACGCTTGTCAACATGCGCTTCGCGAAGCCGATTGACCGGGAGCTCCTTGCGGAACTCGCAGAGACGCATCAGAACTTTGTGACGCTTGAGGAGAATGTGCTCCGCGGCGGCTTCGGCCTCGAGGTGGCCGAATGGGCTTCGTCGCAGGAGAAAGAACTCTCGGTGACGCACATTGCTCTGCCGGACGCCTATGTGGAGCACGGCGACGTGTCGGTGCTCCGGCAGCACCTCGGCATTGATTCGGATTCGATTGTCCGCGTGTTGCGGGACAAGTATCACTGGTGAGTGGAGAGGAACGGAATGAAAGAGAGACTGGACGTTATGATGACGGCGCGCGGCCTCGCGGAGAGCCGCGAAAAGGCAAAGGCGCTTATCATGGCCGGCGTGGTATTCGTGGACGGACAGCGGGAGGACAAGGCAGGACAGAATTTTCCGCCGGAAGTGACCATCGAGGTGCGCGGCAATCGCCTGCCCTATGTGAGCCGCGGCGGCCTGAAACTCGAAAAGGCACTGAAAGAGTTTCCGCTCTCGCTCAAAGGTAAAATCTGCATGGATGTCGGTGCCTCGACCGGCGGTTTTACGGACTGCATGCTGCAAAACGGGGCGCTTAAGGTCTACGCGGTCGATGTGGGCCACGGCCAGCTCGACTGGAAACTCCGGAACGATACGCGTGTCGTGTGTCTTGAGAAGACCAACATTCGCTATGCGACCCGGCAGGAGGTGCCGGAGGAAATTGCCTTTTCCTCGATTGATGTCTCGTTTATCTCGCTCGAGAAAGTGTTGCCGGCGGTGCGGGCGCTGCTTTCCGCAGAGGGCGAAGTGGTCGCGCTTATCAAACCCCAGTTTGAGGCGGGGAGAGAGCAGGTCGGCAAGCACGGCGTGGTGAGGGAGCCGAAAATCCATGTCGAGGTCATCGAGAAAGTGCTCGGCTATGCGGCGGCTTCGGGCTTTGTGCCGCACGGCTTGAGTTTTTCGCCGATACGCGGGCCGGAAGGCAATATCGAGTATCTGATCTGGCTTCGCACCGCGGAGGAAAGTGAGGGCGCTCCCGCAGTGACGCCGGAGACCGCGCGCGCTGTGGTTCGCGCGGCACATGAGACTCTGACGGGAGGAAAAGCATGAGACGGTTTTTACTTTTCCTGAACCGCGGCAAGGAGCACTCGGCGGAGAAGGCCGCGTCGATCCGGGAGCAGCTTCTCTCGCTCGGCGCCGAACTGGTCGACATCGAAGAGCACGATATCGCGGGGATTCGCGGCGAAGACTACGACTGCGTGCTGACACTCGGCGGCGACGGGACGCTGATTCGCGCGGCGCGAGGGCTCGCCGGGAGCGGTGTGCCGCTGGTTGGCATCAACCTCGGTCATCTCGGCTATCTCACGGTGGCGAGCAGCGACGAAGAAATCCCCGGGGTTTTGGAAAAACTCATCGCGGACGACTATGTCATCGAAGAGCGGATGATGCTGAACGGCAGGGTCATCCGGAACGGGCACGAGAGCCCGCGCGACCACGAGTGGCTCGCGTTGAATGAGATTGTCGTCTCGCGAAAAACGAGCGCCGGTCCGGTGCATTTCCGGATTTATGTAAACGGGGCTTTCTTGAATGAATATAAGGCAGATGGTATTATTATCTCAACACCGACCGGTTCGACGGCCTATAATCTGAGCGCCGGAGGACCTATCATTGATCCTGCCGCGCGTATGACGGTGCTGACACCGATTTGTCCGCACTCGCTGTATCGCGCGAGCATTGTGCTCCGCGCGGAGGATGTCCTTGAGGTCTGGATTCCGGAAGAGGAGCGGGGCATTCAGAGCGCCGATTTCGACGGCGCCGCGACCGAAGAACTGCTCGGGGGAGACCTCGTGCGCATTTCGGAGAGTCAGCAGACCACACCCGTGGTCCGCATCGGGGGAGAGAGCTTTTTGGCGCAGCTGCGCAGTAAGATGGCGGCGCTGTGAAGGGGGGCGACAGATGAAGCTGGAGAGACATTCAAAAATTGTCGAGTTGATTGGAAAGAAGGAAATCGAGACGCAGGAGGAGCTGGTCGAGGAACTCAGAAAGGCCGGTTTTCGCGTGACGCAGGCCACGGTATCCCGCGACATCCGCGAGATGCGGCTCACCAAGGTCGCAACGGATAGCGGCAAGCAGCGCTACACCGTCATGCAGAACGAGGATCCGAAGATTGAGAAATATGTCCGGATTCTCCGGGACAGCTATCAGGGCATGGACAGAGCCCAGAATCTGCTGGTCGTAAAGACGGTCTCCGGTATGGCCATGGCGGTCGCAGCCTCGCTGGATGCGATGCACCTCCACGAAGTTGTGGGCTGCGTGGCCGGTGACGACACGGTATTCTGTGCGACGCGCTCCACGGACGACACGCTGCTTCTCATGGAGCAGATCAGAAAAATGCTTCTGGGCTGAGGTGAACCATGCTGCTGGGATTGCGGGTGAAGAACTTTGCACTGATCCGGGAGGCGAGCCTCTCGTTTGATACGGGCTTCACAGTGCTGTCCGGCGAGACAGGTGCCGGAAAATCCATACTGATTGATTCGATCTCTGCCCTGCTCGGCGCGAAGACAGGGCGGGATATGATACGGAACGGCGAAGAGGCTGCCTACCTGGAACTCATCTTCTCGGTACGGCAAAAAGAATTGCGAGAGCGTCTCGCGGCCCTCTCGATTGTGCCGGAGGAGGACGGAACCGTCATCGTGAGCCGGAAGATTCAGAAGACCCGTAGCATATCCCGGATTAACGGCGAGGCGGTCACGGCGCGGCAGTTAAAGGAACTCGCGGCCTTGCTCATTGACATTCACGGGCAGCACGAGGTGCAGACGCTCTTCTCGACCGAGATGCACGGACGGCTACTCGACGAACTGTTGCCGCCTGCGGGGCAGGCAGCTCGGGAAGCCTATGCGGAGGCCTACCGGGCGTACCGGCAGCTGCTCCGGCAGGAGCGGGAGAGCGCGGACCGCGCGGCGCTGCTCCGGGAGGCGGATTTACTCGCATTTGAGATCCGGGAGCTCTCGGAGAGCGGAATACACCCGGGCGAGGAGGCAGAACTCGCCGAAGCGTATGCGAGCGCAAAACACGCGGCGCAGATTGAAGAAGCGCTCGCCGAGGCCGAGCGCGCGCTTCAGACCGATGCGGTCTCGGAAGCGCTCCGCGCGGTGCGCGCCGTGGTGCGCTACGCGACATCGCTCGAGGCGCTTGCGGGGCAGCTGACCGAGCTCGACGCCCTCGTCCAGGATGCGGCCGAAGCCGTGCGCGGGGAGCAGGGAAAGGTCGAGAGCGACGAGGAGACGTTAAACCGTCTCGGCGAGCGGCTCGATTTGCTGCGTCACCTTGAGGCAAAGTACGACTGTGACGAGGAGGGCCTGCTTCGCCTGCTGGAACAAAAAGAGGCGCGCGCCGCGGCAATCACCGCGCTCTTACGGAGTGCCGAGACCGTAACGCAGCAAAAGGAAAGCGCACGGCAAACGCTCTGCGCGGCCGCGGCTGCGCTGCGGGAGTTCCGGCATCGGGCGGCGGAAAGCCTTGCGACGCGAGTCGAGACCGAGCTCGCGGCGTTGAATTTCAAGGGCGCGCGCTTTGAAGTCCGGTTTGCGGAACTTGCCGATTTCGCGGAGAGCGGCGGCGAGAGCGCGGAATTCTATATCCGGACCAATCCGGGCGAGGAAATCAAGCCGCTCCGCCAGATTGCGAGCGGCGGCGAGCTGTCCCGCGTGATGCTTGCCCTGCAGACCGTACTTGCGACAAAAGATCGGGTGGAGACCCTGATCTTTGACGAAATCGATGCGGGCATCAGCGGGCGCACCGCGCAGCTCGTCTCGGAGAAACTGATGGAAATCAGCCGGACCCGTCAGGTGCTCTGCATCACCCATCTCCCGCAGCTCGCAGCCATGGCGGATCACCACTACCTGATTGCGAAGGAGACGGACGGCAGCAAGACGGAGACGGAAATTCGGGAAATCACGGGAGAGGCGCTCTACCTGGAACTGGGACGACTGATCGGGGGCGCCGAGATTACCGCAGGTGTCCTGAAGACAGCAGAGGAAATGAAACAACTTGCAGAGAAAAGAAAGGAAGAAATGAGATGAAGAACATCTTGTTTGCTGCTTCGGAAGCGGTTCCGTTCATTAAGACCGGAGGACTCGCCGATGTCGCCGGATCCCTGCCGGCCTGTTTCGACCGGAGATACTTCGATGTGCGCGTCGTGCTGCCAAAATATCTCTGTATTCCGGAGAGATACCGGAATCAGATGGAATATGTGACGCATTTCTACATGAACTTTAACGGCGCAGACCGCTATGTCGGCGTCTTAAAGCTGGTAGAAGACGGCATCACCTTTTATTTCATCGACAATGAGAGCTATTTCGGTGGGCTGCGCCCCTACGGCGACTGGCTCTATGACCTCGAGAAGTTTGCTTTCTTCTCGCGCGCCGTGCTCTCGGCTCTCCCGCTTCTCAATTTCCGCCCGGATCTGATTCACTGCCACGACTGGCAGACCGGCCTCATTCCAGTCTACTTAAAAGAGCGCTTTGCGGGCGGCGAATTTTTCCGGGGTATCAAGTCCGTGATGACCATTCACAATCTGAAATTCCAGGGAATCTGGGATGTCGAGACCATTGAGCGTATCACCGGTCTCTCGGAATATTTCTTCACGCCGGACAAACTGGAGTCCTATAAAAACGGCAACTTTTTGAAGGGCGGTATTGTCTACGCGGATGCCGTCACGACCGTGAGCCCGACCTATGCGGAGGAAATTCAGATGCCGTTTTACGGCGAGGGCTTAGACGGCCTCATGCGGGCGCGGCGCAATTCGCTCCGCGGCATCGTAAACGGCATTGACTACCGCGAGTTCGACCCGGCGACGGATCCGAAGATCGCGGAGCGCTACGACGTGAAGAACTTCCGCCACGAGAAGAAGAAAAATAAGGCAGCGCTCCAGGAGCGCCTCGGACTGCCGGTCGACGACAAGAAGTTTGTGCTCGGCATTGTGTCCAGACTCACAGACCAGAAGGGTTTCGATCTGATTCAGGGCGTCATCGAGGAGCTTTGTCAGGAAGACCTCCAGTTTGTGATTCTCGGCACGGGAGAGGAGCGCTACGAGAACCTGTTCCGCCACTACGACTGGAAGTACCACGACAAGCTCTCGGCGCAGATTTACTATTCGGACGATGTGGCACATGCGATTTACGCGGGAGCCGACGCCTATCTGATGCCTTCGCTCTTTGAGCCCTGCGGCCTCTCGCAGATGATAGCGCTCCACTACGGGACGCTTCCGATCGTCCGTGAGACCGGCGGTCTGAAGGACACGGTGGAGCCGTACAATGAATTCGCCAATACCGGTACCGGCTTCTGCTTTGCCAACTACAATGCGCACGAGATGCTCGACTGCATTCGCTATGCGAAGCGAATTTACAGCGAGAGACGGCGCGACTGGAACCACATTGTGGACCGCGCGATGCAGGCCGACTACTCCTGGCAGCAGTCGGCGCTCAAGTACCAGGAGCTCTACGACTGGCTCATCGGCTACTGAGCGGGCGGACAGACAGAGAAAGGGTTACATGAGTATATTTCATCAATTGCGGGAAAATCAGGTGCTGATGAGTGCGGTCATCGCGTTCTTTGCGGCCCAGCTCGTCAAATTTCTGCTGGAGTTCTGGTCGACGGGGACGGTGAAATTTGAGCGTCTCCTCGGCAACGGCGGCATGCCGAGCTCGCACAGCGCGACGGTTTCGGCGCTTGCGCTCAGCGCGGGCTATTGTTACGGCGCCGCTTCGTTTGAATTTGCCGTGAGTTTTATCCTCGCGATGATTGTGATGACAGATGCGATCGGCGTTCGCCAGGAGACCGGAAAGCAGTCAAAGCTTCTGAACAAGATGATGGAGACGGATTTCTGGAAACAGGAGGATCCCGATTTACTGCCGGTCAAACTCAAGGAGCTGGTCGGACACACGCCGTTGCAGGTTGCCGCAGGTGTGGTGGTCGGAATTTTAGTGGCGCTCGTCGCGGAGTACGGCTTATACCGCTGAGGAGGATGGATACGAAATTGATGAGAGAGAGAACGAAGCAGGCGCGGAAGCGGGGTGGGCAAATCCTCACCCTGCTTCTTGTCATGTTGTGCTGCCTTCTGCTCGCGGCCTGCGGGAAGAAGGAAGAGAAGGCAGCCGAGAGCACCGCACTGCCCTATTCCGAATCGCAGCTTTTGCTGGTCATCGCATCCGCGAGACAGGAGACGGAGGAAGTCTACGGGAAGGAAATCTGGGACAAACGCGTGAGCGGCGGACGGGAGACCTTCTCGGAGGCTTACTTCGATGAGCTGAAAGAGTTTTTCTATGAGCTCAGTGCGATGAACGGCATGGCGGAGGAGCGGAACGTAAAGCTCGACACGGAGGAGATGAGACGCCTCCACGAGGCGGCGGAACGCTTCTATACGGCTTCGGTGCAGAACCAGCCGTCCTTCGGCGGGCTCAGCGAAGAAGAAGTCGAGTTTATGTTTCAGCAGTATGCGCGCGCGCTGAAGCTCCGGAAGACGATGCGCGAGGACAGAAGAGCGGAGGTCAGCGAGAGCGAGGCAAAGGTGATACGGCTGCAGAGTGCCGCGTGCGAGAAGCGGGAAGATGCCGAAAAGCTCCGTGATGAGGCGCTCGCCGGCGGCGATTTCCGGACACTCGCGCGGAAATACTGCAACGCGGATGCACCGGTCAAGAAGGTGGCGCGCGGCGACCTCGCACCGGCGCTCGAGCGGGTCGCATTCGCGATGGAAGACAATACCGTGAGCGCCGTGACGGAACTTGACGGCAAGTACTATGTGTTCAAGTGCCCGGTGAGCTATGACACCGAGGCGACCGCGGAGCGGCGTAAGAGCCTGCAGGACGAGAGACTGCAGAATCTGGTGCGCGAGGCCTATGAGCGTTACCTGCGCGCCCACCCGATTGCGGAGAATGCGGGGCTCTGGGACAGCATTGAGGGAAAAGTCAGCAAAAATTACAGCGGCAGCAATTTCTTCACTGCCGTGCGGGAGGCACTGCGCTATGAAGGCGTATAAGGCAGAGGAGTTGCGTGTATTTACCGGGGCCTTGTTCCGGAGCGAGCGCTTTGACGCTTTTCTGCTCTGTGAGGCGTCCTTTCGGACAGCGTTTTCCCTCGAGATTGACGGCAGGCGCAGCAAGGACTGGTACAGTGCGGAAGAGGAACAGGAGCTTGGTTCGGAGGACTTTGTCCGCTGGGGCGAAGTCCGGGAACTCGCGTTTCAGGCAATCCGCGGCAAGAAAGCGCCTAAGGCCTTCCGCCTGGTGCTCCGCTTAAACCGGCAGGAGAGCACGGCTTTTCTTGCGGAGAGCGGGAGTCGGTTGCGCCCCGAAGAGGTGAGCGGCTTTTATTGGAATTTGCAGTATGAGGAAAAGACGCTGCGCCTTGTGAGCGGCGTGAGTGTGACGGTGTTTCCGGGGGACAAGGCCCTGGAACAGCTCTGGGATCAGGCGACCGTGGCGCGCCTTCGCGCGATGGGACTGGTCATCAGTGAACTCTGAGGAGGCGGCTATGAGACGGGCAGGAGAGCTCTCCGGCGGGAGAGAAGAACAGACACAGGCGGAGACCGAGAATGAGGGCATGACAGGCGCAGACCTGCTCTCGCTCTATCTCGAGGAATTAAAGCAGATTCCGGCACTGGAGGCTGAGGAGGAGGCAGCGCTCCTCGAAAAGCTTCGGGCGGGCGATGCCCGCGCCAGAAAACGCCTCACCGAGGGCTATCTCGGCACCGCGCTCGCGGAAATTCAGCCTTTTGTCGGCAGTATGGAGGCGGGCGAACTGATCGGCGTCGCGAATCTCGCGCTGACCGCGGCGCTCTGCGACGAAAAAATATTGGAAAGCACTGTACTTCGTGATACCATTAAACAGAAAGTGCATATAGCTTTGGAAGAAGCTGTGCGGGAGAACCGGCAGAGCGATACGGCGGAGCAGACACTTGCGGACCGCATGAACGCGCTGACGGAACTGTCTTCGGAACTCGCGGCAGAGCTCGGCAGGGAAGCGAGCCCCGAAGAACTGGCGGCGCGGCTCGACATTCCGCTCGACGAGGTACAGCGGCTTCTGGCAATGAGTATGCAGGCACTGGAGTGAGGCAATCGGTTATCCGGGAGGGAATTCAGAAATGGGCGTTAGAAGAATCTATGTAGAGAAGAAGAAAGCGTATGCCGTGCGCGCGGTAGAACTGTTTGAGAACATCAAAACCTATCTCGGCATTTCCGATATCGCGGGTGTGCGCGTGCTGGTTCGCTATGACATCGAAAATCTGGACGACAAGACCTTTGTACAGGCGCGCGGCACCATCTTTTCCGAGCCGCCGCTCGATGAGCTCTACGAGGAAACATTTCCGAAGGAAGCGGGCAACACCGTTTTTTCCGCGGAGTATCTGCCGGGACAGTTTGACCAGCGTGCGGATTCCGCGGTGCAGTGCGTGCAGCTGATTGACAAGGATGCGGCGCCTGTCATCCGGACGGCGACAACCTATGTGCTCTCCGGAAAACTCAGCGAGCAGGAAATCGAAGCGGTCAAACATTTCTGCATCAACCCCGTGGACTCCAGAGAGTGCGCGGAGGAAAAGCCGGAGACGCTCACGCAGAACTATCCGACGCCGGACGATGTGAAGACCGTCGAGGGCTTCACTGCGATGCCGGAGGATGATTTCCGGGCGCTCTACGCCTCCTTCGGTCTCGCGATGACGTATGAAGACTTCCTGGAGATCCGTCATTATTTCGAGAGTGAGAAGAGAAATCCGACGGTGACCGAGATTCGTGTCCTCGATACCTACTGGTCCGACCACTGCCGCCACACGACCTTCCAGACCGAACTCACAAAGGTGAGTTTCCTCGACGGCGACTTCCGCGAGCGCCTCACGAAGACCTACGAGCGCTATCGCCGCGACCACGAGGATTTGCTCGGCGGCAGAAGCGATAAGTTCATCTGCCTCATGGATCTCGCGCTGATGGGCATGCGCCGCTTAAAGAAGGACGGCAAGCTCACCGACCAGGAGGAGACGGATGAGATCAACGCCTGCTCCGTTGTCGTGCCGATTACGGTCGACGGTAAGGAAGAGGAGTGGCTCGTTAACTTTAAGAACGAGACCCACAACCACCCGACGGAGATTGAGCCCTTTGGCGGCGCGGCGACCTGCCTCGGCGGCGCCATCCGCGACCCGCTGTCCGGCAGAACCTATGTCTACCAGGCCATGCGCATCACCGGCGCGGCGGATCCGACCCGTCCGCTCGGCGAGACGCTGCCGGGCAAACTCCCGCAGCGAAAGATTGTCAGAGAGGCAGCGCACGGCTATTCCTCCTACGGAAACCAGGTCGGTCTCGCGACCGGCTATGTGAAAGAAATTTATCACCCCGACTATGTCGCAAAGCGCATGGAGCTCGGCGCGGTCATGGCTGCTGCACCGAAGAAGAATGTGGTGCGCATGAGTTCCGACCCGGGCGATGTGATTGTGCTGCTCGGCGGCAGAACCGGCCGCGACGGCATCGGCGGCGCAACGGGTTCCTCTAAGATTCACACGACTGCTTCAATCGAGAGCTGCGGCGCCGAAGTCCAGAAGGGCAACGCGCCGACCGAGCGGAAGATTCAGCACATGTTCCGCCGCCCGGAGGTGAGCCTCTTAATCAAGAAGTGCAATGACTTCGGCGCGGGCGGCGTCGCGGTCGCAATCGGCGAGCTCGCACCGGGCCTCACCGTGGACCTCGACAAGGTGCCGCTCAAGTACGCGGGGCTCGACGGCACGGAAATTGCGATTTCCGAGTCACAGGAGCGCATGGCCTGCGTGCTCGACCCGAAGGATGTCGATGCCTTCCTGCGATACGCGGAGGAAGAAAATCTCGAGGCGACGCCGGTCGCCGTGGTCACGGCGGAGCCGCGCCTCGTCCTGAACTGGAGAGGCAAGGCGATTGTCGATTTGTCCCGCGCCTTCCTCGACACGAACGGTGCGCACCTGACCGCAGAGGTCGAGGTGGAGCTGCCGAAGCGAAGCGAGAATCCCTTCGGCTATGCGTCCGGAGAGTCGGTCAGAGACAAGTGGCTGAATGTGCTCGGCGATTTGAATGTCTGCTCGCAGAAGGGCCTGGTCGAGATGTTTGACGCCTCGATCGGCGCGGGCACCGTCACGATGCCCTACGGCGGCAAGTACCAGCTGACCGAGACCCAGAGCATGATTGCAAAGATTCCGCTCTTAAAGGGACACACCGATGCGGCGACTGTCATGAGCTACGGTTTTGATCCCTATCTCTCGAGCTGGAGTCCCTACCACGGCGCAGTCTACGCGGTCTGCGACTCGGTCGCGAAGGTCGCTGCGGTCGGCGGCGACATCGATAAGATTCATCTGACCTTCCAGGAATTTTTCCGCCGCATGGACGACAACAAGCCGGAGAGATGGTCGCAGCCGTTTGCGGCGCTGCTCGGTGCCTACGAGGCGCAGCTCGAGCTCGGCCTCGCTTCGATCGGCGGCAAGGACTCGATGTCCGGTACTTTTAACGAAATCGACGTGCCGCCGACGCTGGTGAGTTTCGCGGTCGATGTCGCCTCGGTGAAGGATATCATCACGCCGGAACTGAAGGCTGCGGGCAACCTCCTCGTGCTCCTCACGGTAAAGCGCGACGGCGACCTCCTGCCGGACTATGAGAATCTGAAGGTACAGTACCGCGCGCTCACCGAAGACATCAAGGCAAAGCGTGTGCTGAGCGCCTATGTGTTGGAGCGCCACGGCGCGGCGGAGGCTGTCACGAAGATGGCGCTCGGCAACGGCCTCGGCGTGAAGCTCGCGGACAGTGTGAGCGAGGAGACCTTGTTTGCGCCGGGCTGGTGCAACCTCCTGCTCGAAGTGCCGACAGAGGCGCTCGGAAAGCTCTCCTGCCGCACGGAACTCTTCGGCGAAGTGACGGCAACGCCCGTACTTTCCTACCGCGGCACCGAAATTTCACTCGCGGAGGCGGAAAAGGCCTGGACCGGGACCCTCGAGGAGGTGTTCCCGACCCGCGTCACCGAGGGCGGCGAGATTCTGGATCGCCCGCTCTATCACGCGGCGTCCGTTGCGGTCTGCGGTCACAAGATCGGCATGCCGCGCGTCTTTATCCCGGTCTTCCCGGGCACGAACTGCGAGTACGACTCGGCGCGTGCGTTTGAAGAGGTCGGCGCCGTTGCGAGCGCGCCCATCTTCCGCAATCAGAACGCGGAGGACATTGCGGCTTCCGTGGAAGCATACCGGAACGAAATCCGTAACGCCCAGATTGTGATGTTCCCGGGCGGCTTTTCGGCGGGCGACGAGCCGGACGGCTCCGCGAAGTTCTTTGCACAGGTCTTCCGGAATGAGGTCGTGAAGGAGGAGCTCTTAAAGCTCTTAAACGAGCGCGACGGTCTGGTACTCGGCATCTGCAACGGCTTCCAGGCGCTGATTAAGCTCGGCCTCCTGCCGGATGCGAACATCAAGGAGCAGGCGCCGGATGCACCGACGCTCGCGATGAACCGGATCGGCAGACACTTGAGTCGTGTCGTGAACCTGAAAGTGGTCTCGGACAAGTCCCTGTGGCTTCGGAAGGCGGAGCTCGGCGGCGTGTATGCAAATGTGATTTCACACGGCGAAGGACGTTTTGTCGCGCCGCAGGAGACCATTGAGGCGCTCTTCCGGGCAGGACAGGTCGCAACACAGTACTGCGATCTGGAGGGCAGAGTCTCGACCGACGAGCTCTGGACGCCGAACGGCTCGTATGCGGCGATTGAGGGCATCACCAGTCAGGACGGACGCATCTACGGTAAGATGGCGCATCCGGAGAGAATCGGAGAACACATTAACAAGAATATTCCGCTTCGCCAGGACCTCGGCATTTTCGCCGCGGGCGTAGCGTATTTTCGCGGGTGAGCTCTCCATCCCAAAAGAAACAGACAAGTAAGGAGAGTAGGAGTGCATGAAAAAGGTAGTAAAATTTGGCGGTAGTTCCCTCGCCAGTGCAGAGCAATTCAAGAAGGTCGGTGAGATTATCCGGAGCGATGCGGCGCGGCGTTATGTCGTGCCGAGCGCACCGGGCAAGCGCCACAGTGGCGACACGAAGGTGACCGACCTCCTCTATCAGCTCTATGACAGCACGGAAGATGAGGCGCTCTTTCAGGAGACGCTGAAGGAAATCAAAGGGCGCTATCAGGAGATTATCGACGGGCTCTCGCTGGATCTGGATCTCAGTGCGGAATTTGCCGAGCTCGAGAAAAACTTCCGCGCGCAATGCGGCAGAGAATATGCGGCGAGCCGCGGCGAGTATCTGAACGGCCATGTGATGGCGGCGTATCTCGACTTCCCCTTTGTGGATCCGGCGGATATGATTTTATTCCACAACGACGGAACGCTGAATACGGAGGAGACCGAGAGCGCGGTCGCCGAGAGACTGAAGGACTATGACTGCGCGGTCGTCCCGGGCTTTTACGGGCGCAAGGAGGACGGCAGCATTGCGACCTTCAGCCGCGGCGGCTCGGATGTCACGGGCTCGGTCATTGCGGGCGCGATTCACGCCGACCTCTATGAGAACTGGACGGATGTGTCCGGTTTCCTCTGCGCAGATCCCCACATTGTTGAGGATCCCGCGGTCATTGAGACCATCACTTACCAGGAGCTCCGCGAGCTCTCCTACATGGGCGCGGGTGTCATGCACGAGGACGCGATTTTCCCTGTGCGGAAAGAGGGCATTCCGATCAACATCCGGAACACCAACCGTCCCGAGGACAGCGGCACCATGATTGTGAGTTCCACCTGCAGAAAGCCGCGCTACACCATCACCGGCATTGCGGGCAAGAAGGGCTTCTGCTCGATTACGGTCGACAAGGACATGATGAACTCGGAGATCGGGTTCTGTCGGAAGGTTCTGCAGGTCTTTGAGGACAATGATATCAGCCTCGAGCACATGCCCTCCGGCATCGACTCGATGACCATAGTCGTGCACCAGTCGGAGTTCCTGGACCACGAGCAGAAGATTGTGACCGGCATTCACCGCGCGGTGCATCCGGACCAGATTATTCTGGAAGACGATCTCGCGCTGATTGCGGTGGTCGGCAGAGGCATGAAGGACCAGCGCGGCACGGCGGCGCGCGTCTTTGCAGCACTCACGCACGAGCGTATCAATGTAAAGATGATTGACCAGGGTTCTTCGGAGTTCAATATCATCATCGGTGTCAAGGGGCGCGATTTCGAGAATGCGATTCGCGCAATTTACACGATTTTTGTATTGACGCAGATTTGAGTGAATTCATGAGACAAATTATCGTAGTGGGCGGCGGCGCAGCGGGCATGATGGCCGCAGCTGCCGCCGGAGCTGCGGGCGCGCGCGTCACGCTGCTCGAAAAGAATGAAAAGTTAGGAAAAAAAATCTATATCACCGGCAAGGGGCGCTGCAATCTGACGAATGCGGCGCCGATGCGGGAAGTGCAGGCGCAGGTTGTGAGCAACCCGCGCTTTCTCTACAGTGCGTTTCAGGCATTTACCAACGAGGACACGATGCGCTTCTTTGAGGAGGCGGGCTGCCCGCTCAAGGTGGAGCGCGGCGACCGGGTATTTCCGGTCAGCGACCACGCCTCGGATGTGATTCGTGCGCTTGAGCGGGAAATGCAGGCGAAGGGCGTTCGCGTGCGCCTCAACACGGAAGTCCGTGACTTGCTGTTTTCGGGCGAGGCAGAAGCGCGCAGCGTGACGGGCGTCCTGCTGGCAAACGGAGATAAGCTTTCTGCGGACGCCGTGATACTCGCGACCGGCGGTATTTCTTATCCGGCGACCGGTTCGACCGGCGACGGCTACCGCTTTGCGGAGGCCGCGGGCATGGCGGTCACGGAGCGCTACCCTTCTCTCGTGCCCTTAATTTTAAAAGAGCAGGAGAGCTGCGCTGCGATGCAGGGACTCTCGCTAAAGAATGTCACAATCACGCTGAAGGACGGAAAGAAGAAAGTCTACGAGGGCTTCGGCGAGGCGCTCTTTACCCACTTCGGGATGAGCGGGCCCCTGCTGCTCTCGGCGAGCGCGCTGGTCGGGCCTCTGCTCCGAACAAAAAAGGAGCTGGAACTTAGGATAGACCTAAAGCCGGCACTCACGGAAGAACAGCTCGAGCAGAGGCTGCTCCGCGAGTTCGACGCAAACAAAAATAAGGACCTCAAGAACATACTACCCTCGCTCTTTCCGCAGAGTCTCATTTCGGAAGTGCTTCGGCAGAGCGGAATTTCCGGCGAGAAGAAAACGCGAGATATCACAAAGGCAGAGCGGGCCGCGCTTCGACAGGCGACCAAGAGCCTCCGCTTTACGGCTACCGGTCTCCGCGGGTATAACGAGGCGGTCGTGACGAAGGGCGGTGTCTCGGTGCGTTCCCTCTCCCCGGCAACACTGGAGAGTAAGACTGTGAAGGGACTGTATCTCGCGGGCGAGCTCCTGGACTTAGACGCGATGACCGGCGGCTTCAACCTGCAGATTGCCTGGTCGACCGGCATGCTCGCAGGAAAAAGCGCGGCAGAGCCGAAATGAGCGGGAGGAAAAGATGGATAAAATAAAAGCACTCGCAATCGACGGTCCGGCCGGCGCCGGCAAATCCACGATTGCGCGGGCGGTGAGTCATAAACTCGGTTGGATTTATGTGGACACCGGGGCGCTGTTCCGGGCGGCGGCACTCTCGCTGCTCGAACAGGGAATCTCCCCCGAGGACAGCGCAGCGATTTCGGCGGCGGCGCCGAAGCTAAGACTGGATCTCAGCATTGCGGACGGGGTGCAGCATGTCTTTGTCGACGGGCGCGATGTGAGTACGGAAATACGCCGCGAGGAAATCGGCAAGGCGGCGAGCGCGTTTGCGCGCGAAGATGCCGTTCGGCAGCGGGTTCTTGTGATCGAGCGGGAGATTGCCGCGCGGGAACCGGTCGTCATGGACGGCCGGGACATCGGCACCGTGGTGCTGCCGAATGCGCTCGCAAAAGTCTTTCTGACCGCGAGTGTCGAAGTGCGCGCCAAGCGCCGCACGGCGGAGCTCCGGGAGAAGGGCACAGAGGCGGATTTCGAGGAAGTGAAGCGGGACATCGCGGCGCGGGATGAGCAGGATAAGAACCGGGCGGTTGCACCGCTTCGACAGGCGGAGGATGCCCTCCTTCTCGACAGCTCGGCGCTCACAATCGCGGAAGTCGAGCAGCGCATCCTCGCGCTGGTCAGAGAGAAGGAAGCAGAGTGACAGAGCGAAGAAAGAGAGAAGTGATACTCGCCGAGAGCGCGGGTTTTTGTTTCGGCGTCCAAAAGGCGGTCGAGACCGTGTACCGCGAGGCCGAGGAGAGCAAGGATACGGTATACAGCTACGGCGCTATCATCCACAACGAGGAAGTGGTGCGGGATCTGACCGAAAAGGGTGTGGTCGTCTTTGAGGACGAGGATGCCGCGGCGAAGGTGCGCGCGCTGCCGGAAGAAGCGGGGACGATTATTCTCCGCTCGCACGGCGTCGGACCGGAGGTCTACCGCCTCTGCGAGGAGAAGAAGCTCCGCATTGTCGACACGGCCTGTCCGTTCGTGAACAAAATCCACCGAATCGTGCAGACAGAGAACCGGAAAGGGCGCCGCGTCCTGATTGTCGGAGATCCGAAGCACCCGGAAGTGGAGGGAATCCGTGCGTGGGGCAGAGCGGATACGGCGGTAATCCGGGACGAGGAAGAGTTCCTCGCCCTGCAAATTCCGAAGGACGTGCCGCTCTCCGTGGTCGCGCAGACTACGTTCCGTTTGCCAAAGTTTAAAATGCTGGTTGATAAAATCAGAGAGTTAGGTTATGATATAGCTTGTTTTAATACGATTTGCAATGCGACGCAGGAAAGACAGGCGGAGGCGAAGAAAATTGCTTCCGAAGTCGATGCTATGATCGTGATCGGAGGGAAAAACAGTTCCAATACGAGAAAACTTGTGGAAATCTGTTCTGCAGTTTGTCCGCATACGTTTTACGTCCGGACCGCGAGCGAATTAGATCCTGAGCTTTTGGCGCCCTTTCAGCGAATTGGTATTACAGCGGGGGCATCCACCCCCAAACATATCATTGAGGAGGTTCAAGCCATTGTCAGAGCAGAGTTTTGAACAGATGTTGAATGAGTCTTTTAAGACGATTCACACGGGAGAAGTTGTATCGGGAACAGTACTGGATGTGAAGGAGGATCAGATCATCCTGAACATCGGCTATAAGTCAGACGGCGTCATCACCAGAAACGAGTACACGAACAACAACAGCCTCGACCTCCGGACTGTCGTGCATGTTGGTGACGAACTGGAAGCCAAAGTCATGAAGGTAAATGACGGCGACGGACAGGTTTCCCTCTCGTATCGCAGACTCGCGGCGGACAGAGGCAACAAGCGCCTGGAAGAGGCGTTCAACAACCACGAGGTTCTGAAGGCGAAGGTAGTCCAGGTACTGAACGGCGGACTGAGCGTGCTGGTCGACGAGGCGCGCGTGTTCATTCCGGCAAGTCTGGTATCGGATTCCTACGAGAGAGATTTAAATAAATATGCGGATCAGGAGATTGAGTTCGTGATTACCGAGTTCAATCCGCGCAGAAGAAGAATCATCGGCGACCGCAAGCAGCTCATGCAGGCTGCAAAGGCGGAGCTGCAGAAGGAGCTCTTTGCGCGCATCAAGGTCGGCGATGTGGTCGAGGGCACGGTCAAGAACGTGACGAACTTCGGTGCATTCGTGGATCTCGGCGGCGCAGACGGTCTCCTGCACATCTCCGAGATGAGCTGGGGCAGAATCGAGAACCCGAAGAAGGTTCTGAAGTCCGGCGATCGCGTCAGAGTCTTCATCAAGGAGATTTCCGGCACGAAGATTGCGCTGAGCTTAAAGTTCCCGGATCAGAATCCGTGGATCGATGCGGCTGAGAAGTACGCACAGGGCAAGATTGTCAGAGGCCGTGTGGCGCGCATGACCGATTTCGGCGCTTTCATCGAGCTTGAGCCAGGCGTGGACGCACTGCTTCATGTCTCCCAGATTGCAAGAAAGCACATCGACAAGCCGTCGGATGTCCTTGAGATCGGCGATGAGATTGAGGCAGAGATTGTCGAGTTCAATGCGGAGGACAGAAAGATCTCCCTCAGCATGAAGGCACTCGAGAACATGCAGGGCGATGAGGTTGTCTACGAGGATGCCGCACCGCAGGATGAGCAGTAAGACAGAGAATTGAGAGAGGCAGGGGGCTGTCCCCCTGCCTCTCTTGTTATATATAAATAAAAAAAGGATACAAAATGGAAGACTTACAGAGAAAAAAGACAGGGGAATTTGCAAGCTTTTCGTACACGGAGCGGGGCAAAGAACTCGCGGCACGTGTTTCGGCGCTGCTCACGGAAGCCGGGTATCGCTGTGTCGGAGCGGAGGTCGAGGAGGCGTTTCGTCGCTGCGATTTGCTGGTTTTTGTCGGCGCGAGCGGCATTGCGGTCCGAAAAATCGCCCCCTATGTGCGGGACAAGTTTCAAGATCCCGCGGTGCTCTGCCTCGATGAGTACGGCCGCTTTGTGATTCCGCTGCTCTCGGGCCATGTGGGCGGGGCCAATGCGTTTGCGCGCTTTTTGGGGCGGAAACTCGGCGCGGCGGTCGCTATCAGCACGGCGACGGACCTGAATCGGCGCTTTGCGGTCGATGTTTTCGCCGTACAAAACGGGCTCCGGATCGGAAGTCGCGAGAAAGCGAAGCGCGTGAGCGCGGCACTGCTCCGCGGAGAGGAGGTCGCCTTTTCGAGCGATTTTCCGCTGCGGGACACGGAAAAACTGCCCGAAGGGCTGGTCGCGAAACCGCCTGCCGAAGGACAGCTCTGCATACGAATCAGCGCGGCGCCGGACCCGGAGGCGGAGGGCGCCGCCTACGCCACGCGGCACGCCATGAAGATGGCGGGCTGGCGGCCGGAGCAGGTGGACTACGTCAACGCGCACGGCACCTCCACGGGGCTGAACGACAAGATGGAGTCCTTCATGATCCACAAGGTCTTTGGGGAGCGCGCGAAGGACGTGACGGTGACGTCCACGAAGTCCATGATCGGGCACTGCCTCGGCGCGGCGGGAGGCCTCGAGGTCATCGCCTCCCTGCAGGCCATCGAGGAGAACTACATCCACCCGACCCTGAACTACACGACGCCGGACCCGGAGTGCGACATCACCCTGTCCACGGGCAGGGGCGTCGAGCGGAAGGTGGACCGGCTTCTGGTGAACAGCTTCGGCTTTGGCGGGCACAACGGCGTCCTGGCGTTTCAGCGCTGCGAGTGATGCCGGGGAGCGCGCTCCTGAGGGATATCCTTGATGCCGCCCTCTCCGAGCAGGAAAGGGCGCGCATAGAGGGGCGCGACCTCGCGGCGCTGCAGTCCGCCCTGGGATACTCCTTTCGCGACGAGGGACTCCTGGAGGAAGCGCTGTGCCACGCCTCCTTCGCCAACGAGCACGGGCTGGCCGTCAGCAACGAGCGGCTGGAGTTCCTGGGGGACTCCGTGCTGGGCTTCGTCGTGGCCCGCGCCCTCTACCGGCTCTATCCGGAGGCCAGGGAGGGCGACCTGACGCAGAAGCGCGCGGAACTCGTCTGCGGCCGCTCCCTTCGGGACCGCGCGCGGGAGCTGAACCTTCCGCCCCTGATCCTGCACGGACACTCCGTGAGGGACGAGGCGCTTCCTACCTCGATGTGCGAGGACGCGGTGGAGGCCCTTCTGGGCGCGGTCTGCCTGGACGGCGGCGTGCAGGCGGCG
>ERZ773083.449-NODE-449-length-34023-cov-9.070095_pt1 | contig 34023 bp, 27 predicted proteins | sample MGYA00511465_ERZ773083 | MGnify/ENA primary metagenome ERZ773083 (study PRJEB29015, sample SAMEA2738001) | human oral metagenome | biome: human oral; feature: human-associated habitat; material: dental | place: China | collected 2060 ... | reverse complement strand
GTTAGTAACAAAGGGTTATACCCGAAGAGAAAACCACCCCTTTTCAGGGGTGGTCCTTATTTTATGTAAGTTTTATAAAAATAGTTTAATTGTGAAATATTAGTTGCAATTAGTGAAGAATGTAAGTGCATAATTATATTAAAAGTTAGCGTTTTATAGTATAATTGTAGTTAAATAAATTTTGAAATTTGATTATAGATTGAGAGGAACTAAACCATGAAAAAAGAAATATATTTAGCGGGTGGATGTTTCTGGGGAGTAGAAGGCTACTTTGCCCAACTTGATGGAGTATTATCTACAAAAGTTGGATATAGTAATGGTCAGACTGCAGAAACTACTTATCAAAATATAAAAGCTACAGATCACGCAGAAGTAATTCACTTAACATATGATAACTCAGTATTACAATTAAATGATGTACTTCGTCATTATTTTAGAATTATCGATCCAGTAAGTGTTAATAAACAAGGTGGAGATAGAGGTCGTCAATACAGAACAGGTATATACTACGTAGACGAAGAAACAAGAGACGAAGCTATTAAGTTTATAGAAGAACTACAAAAAAATTATACTAAGAAAATCGCTGTAGAAGTAGAAGCGGTAAATAACTATATCGATGCTGAAGAGTATCACCAAAAATATTTAGAAAAAAACCCTACAGGATACTGTCACGTAGACTTAAGTTTAGCGAAAAAAAGCTTATAATTTATTAAAATAAGTTTGAAATAATCACTAAAAAAAGGTAAAATATAATTAGGTATAAATAAGAAAATAAGGAGTTATAAAATGACAAATATTTTAATTTTTGGACATAAAAATCCAGATACTGATACAATTTGTTCAAGTATCGTATACAACAACTTAAAAAGAATTCAAGGAATGGATACAGAAGCTGTAAGACTTGGAGAAATCAATGACGAAACTAGATATGCACTTGAGCATTTCAACGTTTTTGAACCACGTTTAGTTGAAGAAGTAGCAGAAGGACAACAAGTTATTTTAGTTGACCACAACGAATTCCAACAATCAGTTAATGGAATTGAAAAAGCGGTAATTCGTGAAGTAATCGACCACCACCGTATCGCTAACTTCGAAACTGCAGCTCCACTTTACTACCGTGCAGAGCCACTAGGATGTACAGCTACAATCCTAAAAAAAATCTATGAAGAACAAAGTGTTCATATTGATAAACAAATGGCAGGATTAATGCTATCAGCAATTATTTCTGACTCATTATTATTCAAATCACCTACATGTACTTTACGTGATAAAATAGCAGCAGAAGAATTGGCAGCTATCGCAGAAGTTAACTTAGAAGAATACGGATTATCTATGTTAAAAGCAGGGGCTTCAACAACTGATAAAACTGCTGAAACTCTAATTTCACTAGATGCTAAAGAGTTCGTTTTAGGTGAAGATAAACTTGTAGTAGCTCAAATTAACACTGTAGATGCTAATGAAGTAGCAGAAAGAAAAGCAGAATTAGAAACAGCTATTAAAGCAGAATTAGATTCTAAAGGATTAGCAGCATACGTGTTTGTAATCACAAATATCTTAACTTCAGATTCAGAAGTATTAGTATTAGGTAATAAACAAGATAAAGTAGCTGCTGCATTTGGAAAAACTCTAGAAAATGACTTTATGACACTAGAAGGTGTTGTATCTCGTAAAAAACAAGTAGTTCCTCAAATTACAGAAGAGTTTTCAAAATAATTACTAAAAAATAATGTTTAAGAAAGTGAGGGCAATGTTTCTCACTTTCTACTTTATTTAAATAATAAACAAGAAGGAAAAATATGCATATATTTAAAACATTATATTGGCCTATAATAAAAAAGGTCATATTAAATACATTTATTGTAATTGCCTTTTCTGGTTTGACTAAAGGAAGTTTACGAGTTGATCATCCAGTATATGGTTTTCTTGGAGCATTGCTCATTACAATTTTATTTGTGCTGATTCGACCATTATTGTTGATTAGTATAATGATAACAATATTTAGTTTTGGACTTTTTTCACTATTAGTAAGGACGTTATTAGTGTATTTAGTTTCTTTTATATTATCACCACATTTTGAGATAATGTCTTTTTGGACAGCATTTGGTTTGGTGATAATTATTATGCTATTTAATTTTATATTAAATACAAATGATAGAAAAATAATAATTAGAACATTCAAAAATAAATAAAAGGAAATAATAATTATGCCAAAAATTACAACTAAAGATCTTGTAGAAATTTTAAATCTAGAAATTGTTAGTGGTGAAAAAGGATTAGATAGGGAGATAACAACAGAAGAGTTATCTCGTCCAGCCTTGCAACTTGCAGGATATTTCTCTCATTATTCACCACAGAGAGTACAAATTCTAGGGACTAGTGAATTATCATTTTTTAAACTAATTCCAAAAATTGAAAAAAAATCAAGAATGCGTATGCTTTGTACAAGAATAACTCCATGTATTATAATCTCACGTGATCTAGAAGTTCCTGAAGAACTTAAAGAAGCAGCAGATAAATATGATACTCCTGTATTAAGAAGTAAACAAGATACGACAAAACTAATGGGTAATATTACTAATTATCTTCAAAAGGTTTTTGCACCTACGACTTCAGTTCATGGTGTATTTATCGAAGTTTATGGTATTGGTGTATTAATAACAGGAGAAAGTGGAATAGGTAAGAGTGAAATAGCTCTAGAACTTATAAAACGTGGTCACAGATTAGTAGCTGATGATAGAGTTGATATAAAAGAAATTGAACAAGGTTTTTTAATAGGAAGCTGTGAATCAACTCTTATAAAACACTTATTAGAAATTCGCGGTTTAGGTATTATAAACGTAATGACATTATTTGGTACTGGTGCCGTACGAAGTGATAAAAGATTACAACTTAATATTCACCTGGAAACATGGAATGATCAAAAACAATACGATCGTATAGGATTAGGAGATGAACGTAGAGAAATCCTTAATTCACAAATAGAAAAGAAAACTATCCCAGTAAGACCTGGACGAAATGTAGCTATTATTATTGAATCAGCTGCCATGAACTACAGATTAAATCAAATGGGAATTAACACTGCTAAAGAGTTTACCTCAAAATTAGCAGCAGAAATAAAACAAAATAATAAGAATAATGGGGTGAACTAAAATGACATTAGGATTCTTAGATCCAGTTGCATTTCATCTATTTTCAAAGCCCGTATATTGGTATGGAATAATAATTGCAACAACAGTATTTTTTGCGTACTTGCTTGCAGATAGAGAAGCTACTAAACGTGGATTAAAACAAGATACAATGTTAGATTTATTGCTAATAGCATTGCCAATAGCATTCATCTTTGCTCGTGCATACTATGTAATATTTAGATGGGAATATTATGCAGGTGACTTTAGTAGTATGATAGCTATTTGGGATGGTGGAATAGCCATCTATGGAGGTTTAATTGGAGGATTTTTAGTACTTTACTTTTTTGCTAGAAGAAGAGGGGTTAAGATAATCAAATTATTAGATATAATAGCTCCAAGCTTATTAGTAGGACAAATGTTAGGACGTTGGGGGAACTTCTTCAACCATGAAGCATATGGAGAAATAGTTACTAAACAATATTTAGAAAACAGATTTATACCGAACTTCATTATTGAGAACATGTACATTGATGGTGCATATCGTCAACCAACATTCTTATATGAAAGTTTATGGTGTCTAATAGCACTAGTAATACTATTATTAATACGTAATAAATTAGCTCAAAGTGAAGTCTTTGCAGCATATTTGATTTTATATGGAGTAGAGAGATTCATTGTTGAAGGAATGAGAACAGACTCACTTTATATCGGAAGTCTTAGAGTATCTCAAGTCCTTTCGCTGGTATTTGTGGTAGGAAGTTTGATATACTTAATAGTGCTTAATACAAAATTCAAAGATAAGAAGATTTTGTATAGAGAATCATAATAAAGAAGGTGGAAAATATGTCAGAAAAAATTTATGACTTAATTATCGTTGGAGCAGGTCCAGCAGGTATGACAGCTTCAATCTACGCATCACGTGCGAATATGTCAGTGTTGATGTTAGAAAGAAAATATCCAGGTGGTCAAATGCTTTCAACAGAAGAAATTGAAAACTACACAGGATATGAAATGGTAACAGGTCCTGAACTATCAGAAAAAATGTTCGAACACTCTAAAAAATTCGGAACAGAATTTGCTTTTGGTAATATCACAAAAGTTGGTGAAAAAGACGGACTTAAATATGTTGTTGCAGGAGAAAAAGAATATGTTGCTAAATCAATAATTATTGCAACAGGTTCAGAGCACAGAAATCTTGGCGTTCCTGGAGAAGAACAATTTTCAGGAAAAGGTGTAAGTTACTGTGCGGTATGTGATGGTGCATTCTTTAGAAACAAAGAAGTAGTAGTTATCGGTGGAGGAGATTCAGCGGTAGAAGAAGCTTTATATCTTTCTAATCTAGCAGCAAAAGTTACTATTGTTCACAGACGTGATGAACTACGTGCACAAAAAATTCTTCAAGACAGAGCATTTGCTAAAGAAAATATCGAATTTGTATGGGACAGTGTTGCATATGAAATCAAAGGTGAAAGAAAAGTTTCATCAATTGAAATCAGAAATGTAAAAACTGGAGAAGAAAGTTCAATTCCAGCTGATGGTGTGTTTATCTATGTTGGTATGTTACCACAAACACAAGACTTCAGAGATTTAGGAATTACTGATGAAGCTGGTTATATTCCAACTAACGAAAGATTAGAATCAGCAGTACCAGGAATCTTTGCAGCTGGTGATGTTCGAGTAAAAGAAATTCGCCAAGTAATCACAGCGGCTTCTGATGGTGCTATTGCAGCTCAAAGCGCGTATAGCTATGTAGAAGGTTTAGAATAATAGCTAAAGAAGAGAGGTTCAACTTAGAGCCCCTCTTCTTTTATTTAATTTCAGCACTATATTTTACAACTTACCTTAAGTAAAAAGGAGTGACTCAAAAATCGCGATTTCTGAGAAATCGATTTTTTAGAGTCACTCCCGCACAGATTATTAGATATCTAAAAAGCTTTTATAAAGCGAATTTAGATATCAATAAACCACTGTGTCTATGAGTTATCCTATGAATTTTGTTAAATTTTAGTTTTTTTGGATCAGTCCCTTATCTTGAGAAAAAACTGTGGAACTATTAAGAACCACAGTTTTTAATATTTTATATTTTATCCTTTGAAATCGAAAATACTCTTACGTTTTCCAAAATCAAATTTCATGTGATTATTAGGATTTACCATTTTATCTCTAAAATCATTTACTGGGATTTCTTCGTTTTTACCAGAAGGATATGATCTCTTATAAACTTTTGAATTAGTTTCAGCATCGAAATCAAAAGCATCTGTTTTTTCAAGAGCTAAACCATCATTGTTTAGTTTATAGAATGTATAACCATGGACTTTTGCCCCACCTGAACCATATACTTGGAATATTTTATCCTTAGTTATAGAAAGAGTTGTTCTTTCTCCATTTACACGTTCAGGAGTAATACGTACTACTTTATTGTCTTTATCTAGAGTGTAGACATCCATTGGACTATACTCATTTGGTTTATCTTTGCTTGCTTCAGTGAATAGTAATAGTTCATCAATTCCGTCACCATTTATGTCGAAGAATCCGTAGTTTAGGAAGCTATTACCAACTTGTTTTTCACCAAAAACTTTATAATTAGTGATAGCTACTGTATTAACATCTTTAGCATCATTTTTACCGCTACTTATAGCATCTTTATAATTTTTTAGTACACTAGCATAAGCAGTTTCGTAGTTATCAGGTTTCTTACGTTGATTATTGTCTTTTTTCTCTTCTTTTTTATCATTGTTATCGTTAGAAGAACTTTCTCCGAATTTCTTCACTGATTGCCAATTTTCATTATCAAATTTCATCACTTCGGCAATAGGGAAAGCATCATTAAATTCTTTCTTAGAATTGTATTCTTTATTATTTGTAATGTCTTTGTATTTACTGTCATCAGCATCTAGACCAGTGAAAGTAATGACATTTGTTTTTTCCAATTTATCTCCATCTTTAGAGAATTTTAAGAAATTATATTCTCCTGTATCTTTATCAAATTTTCTAATTCTTATAGTTTTATCTTTAAATACTGCTGAACCAGAGTTGTTATTAGAACCATCGACACCAAGTTTATTAAGAATAGAACTGTCGATAGTCTCAGGATTAAATAATCTTATAACTTTATGTTTTTTATCAAATGTATAAATATCGAATGGATTATTAGGTTTATCATTTCTAGAAATAATAAGTTCTTTTCTACCATTACCATCGATATCGTAGAAAACATATTTAATATAATCATCATTTTTCTTCTCTTTAAGAGCAGCTTTTAAGGCTTCAACATTAATAGAACTATCTGCATTGTCAGGATTGTTAATAGCATCTTTATATTTTTGAATAATGGTTCCATATATTTCATTCTCATTTACTATTTTTGGTTTAGAATATTTAGAGTAATAATAATATCCACCACCAGCAAGTAATAGTAAAGCTAGTACAGATGAGATGGTTGCGACTAATTTCCCTTTTGATTTTTTCTTAGGTTGTTTAGGAGAATTGTTTAAATTCTTTGGATTCATAACTGGAGGAATAGGAGGGATATTCTCTCTATTTTGAATGTTTTGATTTTGGTAAGAATTTTGTTGATAATTTCCTGAATAACCTTGTTGAGTAGAATTACAAGTTTGAGTATTTACTTGCGAATCAGTATTATTTGATCTTGTTTGATTTACATTATAATTTTCAACAACTTTTTGTTCATTTGAAGCATACGCTTGATTGTAACTACCATAAGAACTTGTAGTATTACTTTGTTGATAACTTTGACTATAGTTTACTTGTGTTTTATCTTGGTCTGAATATTTAAGGTTCTGATTATTATTCACTTGATAATCTTGCTCATAGTTAGTTTGCGCATTAGTATTTTGTTGAGTATAATTAAAAGTATCTTGTTGATAGTTTTGATTGTAGTTATTTTGTGTATTACTTTGTTCAGAATAACCGAAGTTCTGAGAATTATCTTGTTGATAATTATTATAATACTGATTTGTATTTTGAGTGTTGTAGTTATAGTCATTTGAATATTGTTCTTGTCCAAAATTACCTTGAGAATTATATTGACTATAATCTTGATTATAGTTGTTATAATTTTGATTATTATAATAATTTTGGTTGTAGTTGTTATATTCTTGATTATAATTATTGTACTGTTGATTATAGTTGCCTAGATTAGGATCTTGTTCAAAGTATTGATTTGAATTTTGATTATAATATTGGTTATTATTTTGATAATATTCATTATAATTTTGTTCACTATTTCGATTATAATTTTCATAATTATCATTTTGATTATTGTTGTTAGTTGGCGAATTATTATTATTTTTATTCATAAACATTTCTCCTTGTTATCCTATAATTAATATTATAAAAAGTTTTTTAAAGAAAATCAAGAAGTGGAGGGGAAATATAATCTAAAAACAACTGTAAAAATTATAAATTTCACAATATGTTAGAGAAAAAGGGAATAAAAAATAAGAAGTAACTAATGTTTCAAGTTACTTCTTATTTAATAGATATTATTTGTTATTTTTTCTTGCTAAGTAAGGCATGATTAATCCTAATGAAAGTAGAATGATTGGAGTTGCAATGTTCATAACTGTTTGGAATGTACTTTCTGGTGTATACATACCTGAAATACAAGCAAAAGCAGTTAAGAAGAAACACCAAGCCCCAAGTCCCATACCTACAAATTTATTCTTAACAAATTTGTATTCAGATTGGAATTTTTCAGCTGATTTTTTCAAGAAGATATATGCGGCAAATACCCATAGGTAACGTAATGGCATAGTAACAGCATTAAGTTTAACCAACCATCTGAATAAATCATTAACTTCTTTAATTCCGAACATAGGGATAATTAGTAAGATAGAAACGATAACTCCTACAAGTTTTAGACCATTTACATAAACATCATTTTCGTTCTTAACTAATAATTTCTTAGGAATATACTTCTCGTCTGCACTACTTAATAACATACGAAGTGGTGCATCGATTGAGATAATAACAACAGAAATTTGTCCGATTAAATCAACTATTGCATAGATAACTAAGAATAAGTTACCAACACCGTAATAATTACCTAAAGTTTGGAAAGCATAGTAAGTTCCGTTAGTAAGTAAGTCTTTAGGGATATTATTTGTATCAAACATTAACGCAAGGGCAAATGTACCTAAGATGGCTGTTGTACAAACCATAACAACTAAGGCGATCATTCCACGTGGGAAGTCTTTAGAAGGGTTTTTCATCTTATTAACATAAGGTGAAATCTTCTCACAACCACCAACTGCAAAGACTAATATGGCAATTGAAGTGATGTATTTAATATCAAATGTTGGCATGAATGTATCTAATGACCAATCGATTTTAAATGTTTTTGCTCCAGTAATTGATGGTGCTGTGATAGCCATAACAACGAATAATAATGACATAATAAACATTGAAGATCCAGCTAACATAGCCATTTTCTTAATTAAGTTAACTCCACGAGCTGCTAAGAATAAAGCAATTAAGAAAATTACTAGTGAAGCAATTTGTAAATATGTGATATTCATTTTACTAATACGATTATCACGGAATACTGTCCAGCTAAATGCTGCGATAATACGAGATGGTTTTTGTGAAATGTAAGGCATGTGTACTACCCACATTGTCCATCCAGTATAGTAAGCAAGTAATTTACCATGTGTAGAACTTATCCAAGAACTAACACCTCCACCTGCATCTTTAAAAGTAGAACCTAGCTCACCAACGATTAATGAATACGGAATAAAGTATATAACAAAAATTAAAACCCAAGAAACTATAGATTTTAATCCGCCGAATTCAGAGTATCCGTTAACAACATTCCCGAACGCCCAAACCGTAGAGAATGCCATGAAGGCTAGAGTGTACCAAAATATCTTTTTTGCGTCCTTCTCCATTAAGAACCTCCTAATAATATAATTTTTCTAATTACTGCAAAATTCGCATTACTAAAATACTAGCATAGTATACATAATTATTCAAGTAAAAATAATATAAATTAGATTAAAATTTTTTTATATAGTAAATTAATAAATATATTATATGAGACCAATAAATAAATTTATTTCGTAGTGAGATAAAAATGTTATAAAAAAATAAATAATGTAAATTTAAAATGTAAATTTACATTATTAAAAGATATTTTCATAATATTGATATTTTAAAGTATAACTAAGGTTTAAAAGAGTAGTGTTTGCTTGAAAATATAGGCATTTTACCTTATAATTAATAATGTCAAGAGAAAGTTTTAAAAATATATGAGGAGTGATAAAAACTTGAAAAAAAAAACAACGAACATTAACTAGGTTAATGTTAGTAATGACGAGTTTGGTAGTCATATCCCTATTGGTAACTTCTTTTTTTGTAAGAGAGTATATAAAACAACGAGAAAATGAAATTATTCGTCAAAAGATATATTCAACTGCGAAAGTAGTAGCTAGTGATTATCGGGTAAAAGACGATATTATACATCATAGAAAAACATTAGCGATTCAAAAATTTGCAAATAGGGTAATGGAAGAAACAGGAACAGATTTCGTTGTTATCATGGACGAGACTTTTACAAGGTATAGTCATCCGAAGGAACAGTTTATAGGTGAAAAGTTTTCTAATATAGAAGATGTCAGTTTAACATTTACAGCCGGCGATCACTATAGTAAACAATCTGGTCATTTAGGGGAAGGATTAAGATTTTTTACAGCTATTAAAGATGAAGATGGTAAAAATGTCGGTGTTGTATGTGTTGGTTATACGAAGAAAACAGTAGAGAAACAAATCGCACATTCACAAGAAAAAATTCTATTTTCATTAATGATAGGTATAGTGTTTGCGATAATTATGGCCATAATGTATAGTAGACGATTGAAGCGCGTGTTACTAAACTATGAACCTGAAGAAATTGCATATAATTATATTGAAAAAAATCTAATATCAGATCATGTTTCTGAAGCTATAATAGGGATTGATATAAATAAAAAAATAATTGTGAAAAATAGTAGTGCTAATCAGTTATTAGATAAAGCAGGGTATTCAAAAGTTAAAAAAGGTGAAATTATTCCTGATGAACTTTATCAAATATTCTTTAAATCTATAATAGAAGACAAAGTTAGCAGTCGTGATGAGTTGATAGTATTAAACCATATAGAAGTATTAGTTAATAGAAATGCAATTTATCAAAATGATAAATTATATGGTGCTGTTATTACTCTACGTGACCAAAGTGAAATGAAAAAATTAATCACAGAGCTAAGTGGCACTGAGAAATATAATGATAGTCTTCGTGAACAGAGTCATCATTTCATGAATAAACTTCATGTACTCCATGGTTTAATAGAGATGAAATCTTACGATGAAGTTGAGAAATATATAGCATATTTAAAAGATGATTATCACGAAAAAATAGGTTATATTTCAGAAAGTATTAAAGTTCCATCTGTAGCAGGATTCCTACTGGCGAAAGTTAGAGAAGCAAAACAAAAAGGTATATCATTATTAATAGATTCAGATTCAATGCTTTTAAATAAAGAAGGATTAAATGAGTTATATAATGAATTACTAATTATACTAGGAGTGCTGATTGATAATTCGATGGAATCAATGTCAGGTGGAAATGATGGGAAAATTATAGTTTACCTATACTTAAATACCGAAGAAAATATATTACTTTGTAAAGTGTATGATAATGGTTGTGGTATTAGCAAGGATAAATTGGAGAATGTATTTGAAAGAGGATATTCGACTAAAGGAGAAAATAGAGGATATGGATTAAATGCCGTTGATACTATCGTTAAAAAATATAACGGACTAATAGACGTGGAAAGTGAAGTAGGAAAAACGACATTTACAATAGAATTACCAATCGAGGAGGAATAAAAAATTGAAAATACTAATAATTGAAGATGATCCAATGGTAGCAATGATACACAAAGAATATTTTAAAAGAAAAGAAATATCTAATGACCTAAACCATGTGTCAACATTAGAGGAAGCGAAAGAGTTTCTAGCAAATTCTGATACTGATTTAATAATTTTAGATAACTATTTAGCAGATGGACAAGGTATTGAATTTTTACCGGAATTAAAAGGTTATCCAATAATAATGATTACAGCGGCAAACGATGTTCAAACAGTTGAAGCAGCATTAACTAATGGGGTAGTAGATTATCTAGTAAAACCATTCACATATGAAAGATTTTCTCAAGCAATAGATAAAGTTCAAGACTATATGAAACTATTATCTAAAGAGAAAATTAATCAAGACTTAATCGACGATTACTTAAATTCTGGAAGAGTAGAGGAAGAGGAAGACAGCTTGCCAAAAGGTCTATCTAGAATAACATTGAAAAAAGTATTAGAAAATATCAAAGAACAAGAAACAGGATTTACAACACAACAAGTAGCAGATGCTTTAGATATTTCAAGAATTACAATTAGAAAATATTTAAATCATCTTGTTAATATCAATGTTCTAAGTGAAGATGCTGAGTACTACACATCAGGAAGACCTGTATCAGTATTTACGGTAGTATCTGATAGTAAGATTGATAAATTGTTATAACTGTATCAATGTGATACAGACATTATATTAGTAAAAACAGCCGCGGGAAAAGACAAAAAAATAAACATTATCTATGATAATGGAATATAAAAAATAACTAGAAATATTTAATTTAAGTTTTATAAAAAGCTTATTTTAGGTTTTTCTAGTTATTTTTACTTTAATTAAATAACTTTGAATAGTTTGAAAAAGTTGGAAAAATTATTATATAATGATACACTTAAAAAGTCTTAAAAGTGTATTAGTACACTAAAATAATTTTTCAAAGGAGTTTATACAGTTATGAATTTTTTAGATGTTTTTACTAAAACATTGACGAATCAAAAAATTAATACCGCTATTATTTCAAGTATAGCTATTATATTATTAGGATACTTCTTACGTAAAAAGGGTGTATTTAATGATTCAATCGGGAAAGTACTTACTTCTGTAGTACTTACAGTTTCATTACCAGCCCTTGCATTTAACTCGTTCTTAGTTGATATAAATGAAAAGAGTTTAAAACAAGGTCTTAATGTATTAATTTGGGGTATTTTAGTATACATAGTTTTAATTATTATTAGTAAACCTTTATTCATGCAATTTAAAGGTGATCAACAAGATACAATGCGTGTTCTTTCTATCTTTGGATCAACAACATTCTTCGGAATTCCAATAGTAACAGCTATTTATGGTCCAACTGGAACACTTTACGCATCTATCTTTAACATTGGATATCGTATATTCTTATACTCATATGGATATATTAAAATGAGTGGATTAAAAATGACGATGAAAAATGTTAAGACAATGTTCTTAAATCCAATCGTTATCGCAACATTCCTAGGTTTATTCATCTGGTTATTCCAAGGAAGTTTACCGCAAGTTGCAGTATCAACTGTAAAAGATGGACAAACAGTTGTTAAAGAATATGCATTCTTACGACTTGACCAAACGTTACCACAATTCAAACAAATTTTAACATACTTATCTAGTTTAGCATCTCCATTAGCATGGTTAGCAATCGGAGCTACACTAGGTTCAGTATCATTTAAAGATGCACTATCAAACAAACCAACTTGGTACTACACAGCTGTTAAACTTATCGTTATTCCAGCTATTAATATCGTAATCTTAGCGGTATTAGCTGTAACACACGTTTTACCGGTTGACCTTACAGCTTTAGGAACAATCGTAGTTATGATGGCAACTCCTCCAGCAACAGTAGCTGCAGCGTATGCTATTAGCTTTGATAAAGATGCAGTATTAGCATCTAATGCATCATTACTTGGAACATTAGGAGCTGTTATCCTTACTCCAGTATGGATCGTAATTGTACAAATTATCGGTTCACTTGGAATTTTCCATTAATATAAAAGATAGATTTTTATAATCGGTAATAATGAAAAGACGGGGTTGCCGATAAGCAGTCTCGTCTAGTTTTTAATAATAAAAAAAAAGAAAGAAGGAAATGAAAATGACATTAAAAGTTGTATGTTATGGTGTTAGACCAAATGAAGTACCATTTTTTGAAAAACTAAACAAATATAATTTTGAATTAAAACTTGTAGAAGAATTATTAAATCACGATAATATTGATACAGCTGAAGGAATGGATGCCGTAATTTTACGTGGTAACTGTGTTGCTGATAGAACTAATATTGAAAAAATGAACGAGTATGGAATTAAATATGTATTCACTCGTACAGTAGGATTCAACCACATCGATCTTCAAGCAGCAGCTGATTACAATATGAGTATTGCTCGTGTACCAGGATATTCTCCAAACGCAATTGCAGAATTATCTTTAACATTAGCGATGTCATTACTAAGACACGTTGCTCACACAGTTAACAAAACATCAAAATATGACTTCCGTGTAGATGGAACAATGTTCAGTAAAGAAATTCGTAACTGTAAAGTTGGTATCATCGGAACAGGGAAAATCGGTTTAACTGAAGCGAAACTATTTAAAGGATTGGGTGCTGATGTTTACGGATTTGACGTATTCCAAAGTGAAGAAGCAAAACACGTAGTTAAATTTGTTGAAATGGACGACTTATTAGAAAGATGTGATATCGTAAGCTTACACGTACCATACTTCCCAGGAAAAAATGATAAGATGGTAAATGCAGAATTCATCTCAAAAATGAAAGATGGAGCAATCTTAATCAATACAGCTCGAGGAGAATTACAAGATAACGCAGCTATTTTAGAAGCTATTAAATCTGGTAAACTTGATGGATTCGGAACAGACGTATTCGCAAATGAAGCAGCATTCTTCTTCAAAAACTTCGAAAACGGAGACGACATCTCAGATCAAGTAGTTAGAGAATTAGTTGACTTATATCCGAAAGTATTAGTTACACCACACGTTGGTTCTAATACAGATGAAGCTTTATCAAACATGATTGAAATCAGTTATGATAACTTAAATGATATGTTAACAAAAGGTTCAACAGCGAATGCTATTGAATTACCAAAAGCTAATTAAAAATATATAAAGAGAACTCCTAGGTAGAAATTCTACTTAGGAGTTCTTATTTTTTAATGACCTAATAGAAGAAAAGTGTCTTAATCTTTGATTCTATATTTATTTTCTTGATAACTTTTAGTTTTTTTATATTGCTCAATCATACTATTTATTCTTTCTAAATCTTTTTCTGTAATTTTTTCTTTAATTTCTTTATATGTTGCTTTCTTAACTGTTTTAAAATCACGTTGACCAACGGGTTTATCATAGTCTAGTGTTTGTATTTCTATACCATCATTAGTTTTGATAACCTGAACTGTACTGCCACCTGTTCCCATACTTGATGAAAATTTTCCATTATCTTCTGACATTATAAATGGTGATTCATAGTTAATAGTAATCTCATCAAAGTTAGTTGAATTCGCTAGAAGAGCTCGTCCTATTAAAGTAAGTTGTGAATTCGTGTATTCTACTTTTGATGTTTCTTTGTTATCTTCTGAAGAATTATTTTTATTTTCATTGTAAGTATATACTGATCTATAATCAGATTTTGAGAAGTCTAGTTTATCATTTGATTTTTTATTATTTTTTAAGAAGTCTTCTAGACTACTAAATTGATTATTTGATATTGTATCAAGATATTTTCCATCTTTTTTTTCTTTCTCAGATATTGTGATGTCGTGTATTTTATCATATTTATCTTTTTTATCATTTAGTTTGTAGACGACATATCTGTCATAGTTTTTTTCTTTCGTGTGAATCCATATAGTTCTATCTTTATAGAAATTTGCACGAGGAATATCATTTTTAGATTCAGCTTGATATAGTACTGTAATTTTGTTTGAATTATATGAATAAACAGCAAATGGACTGTTAGGTTTATCTTTTTCAGAAATGACTAATTCATTTTTACCATCTTCATCTACATCATAATAACTATAAGTTATATAATTCTTCTCTTTACCATATTCTTCATAATTTTTAATCGCGAACTTATTAACTTCAGAATTTTCTCCTAGTTCATTATTATCCATAGATTTTTTGTATTTCTCTAGTATAGGAGCATAAATCTCATCATCATTTTTACTAGTAGAAAAAATACTAGAGATTGATTTATTAATAGTTTTTGAATAGTAGTATAAACCACCACTACCAATTAATACAAGTCCAAGTATAGTTGATATGATTGGAATGAATTTTGAACGCTTTTTCTTGTTTGGATTAAAGTTATTATTAAGATTTTGAGGAGTGTTCATAAAATTAGGATTTTTTTGATTACTGTAGTTTTGATATTGTTGATTGAATCCTTGTTGATTATTATTGAAGTTTTGGTATTGTTGGTTAAGTCCTTGTTGATTATTATTGTAGTTTTGATATTGTTGATTAAATCCCTGTTGTCCGTTACCATAGTTATGGTATTGTTGATTAAATCCTTGTTGGTTATTACTGTAGTTTTGGTATTGTTGGTTGAATCCTTGTTGGTTATTGTAGTTTGAATATTGTTTGTTATAACCTTGCTGCTCGTTATTTACATTATTATGATTAGACTTCTGTTGATTATTATTTAGTTGATTATTGTAGTTATCGTTATTCTTACTCATTTTGTTTCTCCCGGATAAGTATATTCAATTATATTATAAAATAAGATTAGGTATTTTCAAAGTATTATTTGAAATTTATAAAAAAAGAGGAAGTGTCTCAAAAATCATGATTTCTGAGAAATCAATTTTGTTGAGACGCTCCTTTATAATATTTTTATTTACTAATGTAACATCTTTATGTTTGTATCCATTATTCATCAATCTTATTTTTTTCATAACTTTTAGTTTTCTTATATTCTTCGATAGTTTTATTAATTCTATCCATATCTTCTTTTTTGAATGTTTCTTGAATCTCTTTGTAAGTTACAGTTTTAGCAACATCATACATACGATTTGGAGAAGAGTAGTCGACTACAATAATTTCAATATCATTCTCTCGAATATTAACACTAACTACACTTGCTCTTGTACCGAAGTCAGAAACAACACCATTTTTAGAAGCACGAATAGAGAAATAACTATCGTAATTTAATGGTAATACTAGAGGATCTGTCGAACCAGCCATAATAGCACGAGCAATTAAAGCAAGTTGCATTTTAGTATATTTAGGTTTATCCTCAACTTTTTTCTCATGCTTTTTCTCGTTATTATTGCTACTACTAGACTCAGTAATAGAGTTATAAACAGATTGATAATCTAACTTAGAAAACTCAATTTTTTCACCAGATAGTGGATATTTTTTAAAGAACTCATCTTTAGAATCAAATTCTTCTTTAGTAATTATATCTTTGTATTTTCCACTTAAATCTTTTGGTTTACCGAAGTCTATATCATGAACCATTTCATATCTTATACCATTATCTTTAAACTGATAAATCGTGTATCTATCGTTAGAACCTTCGTTATCTTGAACTACTATTAATTTATTTTTATAGAAAGTTGTAGGGTGAATAGATTTAGTTTCAGCTTTGTAAATAACATTAATTTTACTCTGTTCATCATAAGAATAAACTGCTGCTGGACTAGCATAATTATCTTTTTCGAAAACAAGAAGTTCATCTTTTCCATCATTATCAATATCATCGTAACTATATTCTAAATAATCTTTATCTTTAGAACTAGAATTATATCGTTCAATTACACGGTTATTAATCTCATAATCAAACTGTTGTTTACCGCTATCCATAGCTTCTTTATATTTCCTTAGAATAGGTGAGTAAATTTCTTTCTCTTTTTCTTTTTTACCGAAAGAGAAAATACTAGATAAAGATTGGTTTGTTGATTTTGAATAATAATATAAGCCACCACCACTAAGTAGAATGACACCAAGAAAACTAGAAATTATAGGAACGAATTTTGAGTGTTTCTTTTTTTCTTGATTAAAACTTTGTGGATAATTTTGACCATTAGTATTTTGATAGTAACCTTGATTATTATAATTGGTATTTTGTCTGTTTCCAAAATTGTTATATGAGTTTTGATTTTGGTTATTATAAGGGTGATGAGGTCTATTGTTGTTTACCCCTTGATATTGATTATTGTAACCTTGTTGACTATTTGGAGTACCGTTATAATTTTGATATTGCAGGTTATTTACATTATTATTTTGTTGATTATTATTTTGATATTGTTGTCCAGAATTCGCATTATTGTTTATGTTATTATTATTTGAGTGCGAATTATTGTTTAAATTATCTTTATTACTCATAAAAACTCTCCTATAAACTTCATTTAAATACTATTATAAAATAAGATTAACTTTTTTCAAAATAGTTTAAGAAAAAAATATGATAAAAAAATCCTCACCCGAATAATAGGTGAGGAAAATGCAATATTAATCTTTAATATTAAATTGTCCTTTTTCATAATTTCTAGTTTTTTTGTATTCTTCTATTATTTTATTAATTTTATCTATATCTTCTTTTTTGAATTTATCTTTAATTTCTTGATATGTAGCTTTTTTCTTAACAACATAGTTTCTACGAGCGGCAGGTGTGTCAGCATCAGCAGCTAGTATTTCAATACCATTATCTACTTTTTTAACTATTACTTTACTTGATTCAGTTCCTAAATGAGTAATTAAGAATCCTTGTTGTTCTTCCATTATAAAACCAGTCTCATAGTGAGTTAATATATTTTCTGGAGAAGTAGAATCTCTTAAAAGTAAACGTCCAATCAGTGCTAATTGAGAATTAGTAAATTCAGCTTTATTCTCATCTTTCTTCTCATTATTATTGTTGTTATTGTTGCTTTGTTTTTCTTCTTGAGCATTAGGATCATTGTAGTAATATAATGATTTATATCCTAATTTAGAAAAATCAATTTTATCAGTAGGTATTGCATATTTTTTGAAGAATTCATCTTTAGATTCAAACTCTTCAGATGAAATTGAATCTTTGAATTTTTTATTAATTTTTTTATACTCGGCAAAGTTAATATCGTGAACTCTCTCGAATTTTGAACCATCATCATTCAATTTATAGACAATATAAGTGTCATTGTTGTTGGTAGTATCATGTATCCAAATAGATTTATCATTATAGAATACAGATTTAGAAATATCATTACCAGATTCAACTTGGTAAATTAAATTAACCTTATTACTATTATCATAAGAATATATCGCAAAAGGACTATTTAGATTATCTTTATCGCAGATAAGTAATTCATTTCTACCATTACCATCAATATCATAATATACATACTTGATGTAATTTTTATTTTTACCTTTTGAATTATAATTTTCGATTGCAAAATTATTAACATCAGAATCAGATTTTATCTCACCAGAGTCCATTGCTTTCTTATATTTTTCAAGAACAGGAGAATAAAGTTCTTCATCTGATTTTTTACCAAAAGAAAAAATGCTAGAGATTGGTTTATTAGTAGATTTTGAATAATAGTACAATCCACCTCCACTAAGAAGTACGACACCAAGAATACTAGAAACTATAGGAACAAGTTTACTCTTCTTTTTCTTATTAGGGTTAAATCCCTGTGGATTATTTGGTCTATTATTGTTTTGATAGAATTGTCCATTATTTTGAGTATTTTGTTGATTTTGAGCAGGATTGTTATAATTTTGATATTGTTGATTGTAACCTTGTTGGCTATTTGTATTATTGTAGTTTTGGTATTGCTGATTATTTGATGAACCTGAGTAAGTTTGGTACTGTTGGTTATTATTTTGTTGATTACCATAATTATACTGATTATTAGTTTGGTAATTTTGATTAGAATAGTCATACTGTTGATTATTTTGATATTGCTGATTTGCGTTATTATAATTTTGGTATTGTTGATTATATCCCTCTGGATAATCTTGTTCATTATAATTTTGGTATTGTTGATTATATCCCTCTGGATAATCTTGTTCATTGTAATTTTGGTATTGTTGATTGTATCCTTCTTGATAACCCTGTTCATTATAATTTTGGTACTGGGTATTATAGCTATTTTGTCCATTGTAACCATTTTGATTATAGTTGTTATAATTTTGATTAGTATTCTGATTTGGATTATTATTATTATTATTATTTGGCTTTGAATTATTATTACTCATAACATCTCTCCTTTTAAAGTGCTTTCATTACTATTATAAAATAAATTTAACATATTTCATAGTAATATAAAAAAAACTCCTAATTTCGTATATATATTATACAAAATTAAGAGTAGTTTTGTATTATTTAGTTACTACGAATGAATACCATCCGTTATCAGAAGTTTCCTCTACAAGTTTGAAACCACGTTCTAACATTTTTTCAAGAAGTTCATCTTTCTTCTCTTCTATAATACCAGAAGTGATGTAGTAACCACCATCTTCTAATAAGTTATACGCATCATCAATCATAAGCTCGATGATGTGGGCAAGAATGTTCGCTACGATAATATTATATTTTTTAGTTTCTTTTGTAAGAAGACTAGCTTGTTCAACTTCGATTCTTTTCTCAAGATTATTTAATGCGAAGTTCTCAAAAGAAACATCAACAGCAAGCTTATCTAAGTCAACAGCTTTAATATTACCATCAGTTAGATAACTAGCAGCGATACTTAAAATACCACTTCCACAACCAACATCGATAACATTATCAGTTCTTTGAACATATTTCTCAAGGTTTTTAATACATAGAGAAGTAGTTTCATGACCACCAGTACCAAAAGCCATACCTGGATCGATGTTTATAATATATTTATCTTCAGTATTTTCATATTCACGCCATGTAGGTACAATAACGAATTTTTCACCGATATTAAGAATATCGAAATAATCTTTCCAAGAATTTTCCCAGTCGCTATCTTGAATGATAGTAGTTTCAATCTTGAAGAAATCTCCAATGTTGATATTTTCACCTAAAGCAAGAAGCTCAGCTTCAAAACGCTTGAAAGTTTCTTCATCAAAATTAAGTTCATTGATGTATCCTTTAACAACCACTCCGACTTCAGGATAATCTGCAGGACTAAGCTCAACGATAGTACCGAAATCATCGTGTAAGTTCTCCTCAAGAGTAGTAGGATCCTCAATAGCAACCCCAGTTGAACCATAATCAAGAAGAATAGACTCAACTATTTCACTAGCTTCATTAGTAGTATGAATTGTAATTTCAACCCAATTTTCCATTTTATACCTCTCAAATATTTTTTTTTACATATTAACTAGAGCATTCTAGTAATCTACATACCTACACATATTATACTATTTTCAATATTTAAGCAACTAAAAAGGTGGGGTAGCAGTTAATATTTCGAGTGTAGAATATACGAGGAAATATTTGTCCAGTAAAATATTCTAAAAATTGTAGAGAGATATGAAATTAGAAAATATGTACGGTAAAGATGTAGTGGTTTTTCTTTATAGTAGAGGTATAAAGTCCTTTATATAAATATTTTTTAAAAAAATTTTAAAAAATAGTTGACATAAAGTAAACTCAATGTTAACCTTATACTTGTATCAGATACGAGAACAAGTTAAATTTATATTAGGATAATTTTAGAAAAAGATACTCAAAGGAGAAAAATATGGATACAAAATTTTCAGTAGCATTACACATACTAATATATATTTCAGAGACAGATAAAGTAGTATCTTCGGAACTACTAGCACAAAGTGTTAATACAAATAGTAGTCACATAAGAAAAATTATAGCATTACTAAAAAAAGGTGGACTAATAGACAGTCAACAAGGAAAAACTGGAATTACTTTGTCAAAAGAAACTAAGGATATTACATTAGCAGAAATTTATCAAATCATTTATCCTGATAAATATTTAGTAAATATTCATGAAGGAGCTAATAAAGAATGCCCAGTTGGTTTTAATATAGAAAATTTATTACAACCAGTATTCAATGAAGCACAAGAAGCATTTTGTAACAAACTTGAAAGTAAAACATTAGAACAATTAATTAAAGAATTATACATAATAGGAGAAAAATAAACATGAAATCAGCAGTACATACAAAATACAATAAAAATAATATAGAACTTGAAATTAGAGAAGTAGCAGTACCTACAATAAATGAAAATGAAGTACTAGTAAAAGTTAAAACAGCAGGAGTAAATCCGTTAGATAATATGATTTCTCGTGGTGAAGTGAAAATTATCGTACCTTATACACTTCCACAAATTGCAGGTAATGAAGTAGTTGGTATTATTGAACAAAAAGGAAGCAATGTAGCTAATTTTGAAATAGGAGATAGAGTATTCTCTAGATTGCCATTAGATAAAATTGGAGCTTTTGCTGAATATGTAGCTATTAACCAAGATGCAATTGCTAAAGTACCAGATTATCTAACTGATGAAGAAGCTGCAGCCGTTCCATTAACAGCATTAACAATTATGCAAGCTTTAGAACTTATGGGAGCAGAATCAGGAAAAACAATCTTCATCTCAGGTGGAACAGGTGGAGTAGGAGGTATGGCTATTCCAATCGCTAAAGCAAAAGGTCTGACAGTAATCACTAATGGTAGTGTAGAAAACAAAGAACGTGTTGAAAAACTAGGCGTTGATCAGTTCATCGACTATAAAACAACAGATTACACGAAAGTACTAAAAGATGTTGATTACGTACTTGATACATTAGGTGGAGCAGAAACAGAAAAACAAATGACAATTATGAAGTCAGGAGGTAAATTAGTTTCATTAAGAGCTATGCCAAATGGAAGTTTCGCTAAACGTATGAACTTAGCTTGGTGGAAACAATTCATCTTAGGCTTAGCTGGAAGAAAATTCGATAAAATGGCAAATAAATATGGAGTATCATATGACTTTATTTTTGTAGAATCTAATGGTAAACAACTTCAAGAAGTAGCTGACATTTTCACAAAATTAGAAATTAAACCATCTGTAGATACTGTGTTTGACTTTAAAGATGTAAATAAAGCATTAGATAAAGTAGCAAATGGCCGTTCAAGAGGTAAAACAGTTTTAAGTTTTAAATAATTTAAAAATATAGAAATAATGATAGAAGAGTGCGACTAGAAAATTATGGTTTCTTAGTAAAATATTTTTCATAGTCGCTCTTATTATCTCAAAATATCAACAAACATAATAAAGTTAGGAGACAATCATGTCATATATAAATAAAAGAAATGAATATATTAATGTTAATGGATTAAAAATAGCATATAGAGAAATTAATAAAGGAAAATCAGAAAGACCATTAGTGATGTTAGTACACTTAGCAGCGACAATGGATAATTGGGATCCGAAATTTATCGACCTAGTAGCAGAAAAACATCATATTATTTTATTAGATCTACCAGGTGTTGGGGGAAGTGCAGGAAAAGTAGCTACAACAATTCCAGGGATGGCACAACAAGCAATAGATATTATTAAAGAATTAGGCTACAGTAAAATTAACTTACTAGGATTATCAATGGGTGGAATGATCGCTCAAGAAGTAACAAGATTAGCTAGTGATTTAGTTGATAAATTAATATTAATAGGAACAGGACCAAGAGATGGAGAAGGAATCGGAACTGTAACTAGTACTACTTTTAAATTCATGCTAAAAGCAGGATTAAATAGGGTAGATCCTAAGAGATTTATCTTCTATAACCACGATGAAAAAGGAAAAATTGAAGCGAATAAAGTACTAGATAGATTAGCAAGTCGTAGCAAAGAAAATGCAGATGAAGAGATGAAAGTACCAGGCTTCTTAAGACAATTAAAAGCAATTAAACGTTGGAGTACTGTAGGATATGATGATTTAAAATTTATTACGCAACCTACACTAATCGTAAATGGTGATAAAGACTTAATGGTACCTACAGTTAACTCATATAACATGCATCAAAAAATAGAAAATAGTAAATTAATAATTTATCCAAATGCAGCACACGGATCATTATTCCAATACGCAGATGAATTTTCAAAAGAGTTAATAGAATTTTTAGGAGAATAAGATGACAAACTAATTAAAAATAGCTTGTTAGAAAGTGATTATACTTAAGACACATGGTTTATCAGCTTTAAAACCTAGAAGAACAAAGTAGCACTTTAAAGAGGAAGTGATTCAAAAGTCAATTTTGTCGAATTGCCCCTAACTAATAAAAATAACAAACACATATTCAGCATAGAGCGATTAGAAAATTCAATTATGAAAAGTAATAATTCTTCACTCACTCTAACATTTCTAATAAAATCCTTGACAATGACGGTTGTTTAGTATAATATAGACTAAGTAAACCGTAATATAAAATATTAGTAAAGAGACTTTTATTTCATGTTTTTTTTAGAAGAGAGTTTAATCCTTAGGCTGAAAGATTAAATAATAATGATTGAAATAAGCAACACTCTTTATAAAACCGAATATAAGTTGAAAGGTATCAGGAAACTGGTATGAATTCGGGTGGCACCACGAAACTAGTAATCGTCCCATGTAGTTAAATGACTATATGGGGCGTTTTTTTATTTCAAATTATGCGAGGTTTGGCTAATATTAGAAGTTAAAATTGATAAAAATATGGAGGCACTTATGACAACAATTACGAAAGAACAAGTAGCTCACATCGCGCATCTTTCTAGATTAGAAATCCAAGAAAGTGAAGTAGATGGGTACATCGAAAAATTAGAAAAAGTTGTAGATTTATTTAATACAATCAACAGCGCACCAACAGAAAATGTAAAACCAACTTATCACGTTCTAGACTTAGTTAATGTATTTAGAGAAGACGTAGCTCATGACGGAATGGATAGAGAAGAAGTTCTTAAAAACTCTAAAGAAACAGAAGCGGGACAATTCAAAGTACCTACTATTATTGAATAAAATAAGGAGATAATTTAATGAGTTTATTACATGAATCAATTGAAAGTTTAGAAATTAAACTTAAAAATAAAGAAATTAAACCAAGTGATTTAGTAAAAGAATCACTAGACAGAATTAAAGCTACTGATGAAAAAGTAGGGTCATTCATTACAGTAACTGAAGAAGTAGCATTAAAACAAGCTGAAGCTTTAGACCGTGCTCAAGAAGAAGGACGTGCTGAAGGTAAATTATTCGGTATCCCAATGGGAATCAAAGATAACATCGTTACAAAAGACATTCAAACAACTTGTGCATCAAAAATCTTAGAAGGATTCAATCCAATTTACGATGCAACAGTAATGAACAAACTTAACAAAGAAAACCCAATTCTTTTAGGGAAATTAAACATGGACGAGTTCGCAATGGGTGGTTCTACTGAAACATCTTACTACAAACTTACTCGTAACCCACACGACTTAGATGCAGTACCAGGAGGATCAAGTGGTGGTTCAGCTACAGCAGTAGCAGCAGGACAAGTTAGCTTCACTCTAGGTAGTGATACTGGTGGTTCTGTACGTCAACCAGCTTCTTACTGTGGTGTAGTTGGATTAAAACCAACATACGGACGTGTATCTCGTTTTGGATTAGTAGCATTCGCTTCATCATTAGACCAAATCGGACCAATGACTCGTACAGTAAAAGATAACGCTCGTGTATTAGAAATCATCTCAGGATTAGATGCTAACGACATGACTAGTGCACCTGTAGAAGTACCAGAATTCAGCAAAATCATCACTGGAGACATCAAAGGTAAGAAAATCGCTCTTCCTAAAGAATACTTCGGTGCAGGAATTGACGAAGAAGTTAAACAAGCAGTACTTGAAGGTGTTAAATACTTAGAAAGCCAAGGAGCTATCGTAGAAGAAGTAAGTCTTCCAAATACAGACTACGCTATCTCAACTTACTACATCATTGCTTCTGCTGAAGCAAGTTCAAACCTTTCTCGTTTCGATGGTATTCGTTACGGATATAGAAGTCCAAACGCAACAAACCTTGAAGAAATCTACAAAAAAACACGTGGAGAAGGATTTGGTGCTGAGGTTAAACGCCGTATCATGTTAGGAACATACGTACTATCTTCAGGATATTATGATGCATACTACAAAAAAGCACAACAAGTTCGTACATTAATCAAACAAGATTTTGACAAAGTATTCGAAGAATACGATGTAATCATTGGGCCAACTGCTCCAACAGTAGCATTCAACATTGGAGAAGAAGTTGGAGATCCAATTAAAATCTACGCTAACGATATCTTAACAATTCCAGTAAACATGGCTGGATTACCAGGTATTAGTATTCCATGTGGATTCAAAGGAAACCGTCCAATCGGTATGCAAATTATTGCTAAACCATTCGCAGAATCTACACTATACGATGTAGCGTACAACTTCGAACAACACTACAACTTACACGATAAAAAAATAGAATTATAATAGGAGAAACAAGATGCATTTTGAAACAGTAATTGGACTAGAAGTCCATGTAGAATTAAAAACAGATTCAAAAATATTCTCACCATCTCCAGCTCACTTTGGTGCAGAACCAAACACTAACACAAACGTTATCGACTTAGGATACCCAGGGGTACTTCCAGTAGTAAACAAAAGAGCGGTAGAATGGGGAATGAAAGCAGCAATGGCGCTTAACATGACAGTAGCTCGTGAGTCAAAATTCGATAGAAAAAACTACTTCTATCCAGATAACCCGAAAGCATACCAAATCTCACAATTTGATCAACCAATCGGGGAAAACGGATGGATCGATATCGAAGTAAACGGAGAAACTAAACGTATCGGTATTACACGAGCTCACCTTGAAGAAGATGCTGGTAAATTAACTCACAAAAATGGTTACTCTCTAGTTGACCTTAACCGTCAAGGGACACCACTTATCGAGATCGTATCTGAGCCAGATATCAGAACTCCAGAAGAAGCATATGCTTATTTAGAAAAATTACGTTCAATTATTCAATATATCGAAGTATCTGACGTTAAGATGGAAGAAGGATCAATGCGTTGTGACGCGAACATCTCTATCCGTCCATACGGTCAAGATGAATTCGGTACAAAAACTGAGCTAAAAAACTTAAACTCATTCACTTTCGTTAAGAAAGGTTTAGAGTACGAAGAAAAACGTCAAGAACAAGTTATCCTTTCAGGTGGAGTAATCAACCAAGAAACACGTCGTTTCGATGAAACAACAGGAACAACTAAACTTATGCGTGTTAAAGAAGGTTCAGACGATTACCGTTACTTCCCAGAGCCTGATATCGTACCTATGATTATCTCTGATGAATGGATGGAAGAAGTAAGAAAAACTATTCCAGAACTTCCAGATGCTCGTCAAAGAAGATACCAAGAAGAACTTGGACTACCAGCATATGATGCACACGTACTAACATTAACAAAAGAAATGTCAGACATGTTCGAAAAAACTGTATCACTAGGAGCTGATGCAAAACTAGCATCTAACTACTTAATGGTAGATGTGAATGCATACTTAAACAAAGTACAAAAAGAACTTAAAGACACAGAATTAACTGCAGAAGGTTTAGCAGGAATGATTAAATTAATCACTGACGGAACAATCTCAAGTAAAATCGCTAAAAAAGTATTCGCAGAACTTATCGAACACGGTGGAGATGCAGCACAAATCGTTAAAGAAAAAGGTCTTGTACAAGTATCAGACAGCGGACAATTATTAGCTTGGGTTAACGAAGCATTAGATAACAATCCAAAATCTATCGAAGATTACAAAAACGGTCGTGACCGTGCGATTGGTTTCCTAGTAGGTCAAATCATGAAAGCCTCAAAAGGACAAGCCAACCCACAAATGATCAACAAAATGTTATTAGAAGAAATCGCAAAACGATAATAGTGAAAATAAAAAATGAACTCGAAACAAGGAGAAATCTTTGTTTCGAGTTTTTCGTTGTATTTGGTAAGTGACTTAAATATAAATAGAGAAGGAATTAGTAGAGAAAATTAGATTTTAATAGATGAAAGAGCGGATATTGGGAAATAAAACCGGACATTTCCCAAAAAAAGTGGACATTGGGGAGTGAAATTAGACTTTTATGGTTAAAAAAGTGGATAATGAGGAATAAAAGTGGACTTTGATACGTGCGTAGTAAATTATAATACTAAATAAAGATGTATCCAAAAATAGATTATTTAATTAAATATTGAGTACATCTTTTTTGTATTTAATTTTAATTATTTACTCTTCACAAACTCAACTATTTTAGAAATAGCTTTTGTTGCTTCTGGTATAGGAAAGGCAGGGTATACGTGATTTAAGTTTTTACCGATTTCGAATTCTGTTTTAACATTTGCTTCTCGAAGTTTTTCAGCTAATAATGCTATGTCAGGATACAATAATTCACGAGTTCCTGAGAATAATAATACTTCTGGTAAATTTTTCATCTCACCGTATAATGGAGAAACCTTCCAATCAGACAATTCAGTTTCACCAGCCCAAGCCTTAGCATCAGCTAGTAAAGTATCTACATGTAGTAGAGGATCTTTTTTGACATATTTTTTAATATCGGGATTTGACATAGTTAAATCAATCCATGGACTTAGTAAAATAAGACCTTTAGGTAGTTTAATATTATTTTGAACAAAGTCTTGAACTAAACCTAGAGCTAAGCCCCCACCAGCGCTATCTCCCATAATATAAACATCTTTATCTGGATTCACAGCAATATAGTCTGTATATAATTTTGTTAGTAGTTCATAGCTATCTTTATAGGTATAGAGTGGAGCTAGACCATAATCAGGAATAATAACCTCAGCATCAGCTTCTTGAGCAATTTTATCAGCCAGCTCCCATTGAATATCTACAAATTCATGTACGTAAGAACCACCATGAATATAGAAAATAGTTGAGTTAGAACTGTTTACACTATTTAAATGCCAAACCTGTCTATCAGAAACAATTCTAGTATAGAATTTAGATTTAGTATCAAATTCATATACATTTACAGTTTCTTCGATTTTATCTTCTTTTTGTTTTTCTAATCGTTTAGTTTCATCGATATCTCTTAGTTTCTTATATTTATTACCAAGGTATAACTCGATTAGACCAGCTTTTGCACTACGCTTATAACGTAATTTTTGATACCCAGCATAGCTACCGATTAGGGTAGGTAATGTTGCGGCAAGTGAAGCTATTGAAACAACTTTTTTATTGAATTTTCCCATTTTAATCTCCTCTTATTTACATAAATGTAAGTGTTTTATTAATATACAATTATAGTTTATCAGAAAATAAAGTGATTGTAAAAATAAAAATCTGTAGAAATGAAAAAAATGGTGAAGTTGGAAGTGAACTTCCAATTTAAGGTGAAAATTAAGAAAGTTGGAAGTCTACTTCCAATTATAGGTAAAAAAGATAAAAGTAGGAAATGAACTTCCAATTATAAGTAAAAAAGATAAAAGTTGGAAGTCTACTTCCAATTTAAGGTGAAAAAGGCAAAAGTTGGAAGTCTACTTCCAATTAATGAAGAAATATGGTATGATAATGGTAATATGATAATCAAATTAACGAAAGGAGAAAAAATGTATATAAGAGATAATTATTTAAGTAAACTAATTTCGTTCAAAGATACAGATTTTATAAAAGTTATTACTGGAGTTAGGCGTTCAGGGAAATCGTTCTTATTAAAACAATATAGTAATTATTTATATGAACAAGGAATAAATAAAGAAAATGTAATTTATATAAATCTAGAAGCATTTGAGTATCAACATATAAAAAGTTCTGAAGAATTCTCAGAGATTCTAAAAGAGTTGTTACCAAATAACGGAAAAAAAGTATATTTATTAATAGACGAAATTCAATTTGTTGATGGTTGGCAAAAAGTAATTAATGGTTTAAGAGTTAGTTTTGATATAGATATAGTAATAACTGGATCAAATGCAAAACTGTTATCGGGTGAATTAGCTACCTTACTTAGTGGAAGATATGTAGAAATAGAAATATATACATTTTCATTTAGAGAGTATTTAGAAATAAATAACATTGACATTAATTCTAGAATTGTAGATTCTGCGTATAAAGATTATGAAAAATATGGAGGATTCCCAGGAGTTGTATTGTCACCTGAAGCCATAAAGACAACTATTTTATCAGGAATTTATGATTCGATATTATTAAACGATATAGCAATAAGAGGATCTGTGAAAGACACGTTAGTTTTAAAGAGAGTGGTTGCATTTTTAGCTGATAATGTAGGTCAATTAATAAATCCTACAAAAATATCAAATATGCTAAAACAAGAAAAATTATCAATATCTAATCATACAGTAAATAGATATCTAGAATTATTACAAGATGCCTATCTATTTTATGAAGCTAAGCCGTATGATATTAGAGGTAAAGGGTATTTGAAACAAAACTCTAAATATTTCATAGCTGATAATGGACTTAGAAACCATGCTGTTAGTCATAAAGATGGTAATTTAGGAAATCGATTAGAAAATATCGTATATTTAGAACTTCTGAGACGAGGATATAAAGTTGATGTAGTTAGATTGGATGATAAAGAAATAGATTTTATTGCTAAAAAAGATGAAGTAATTGAATATTATCAAGTAGCATATCAGATTCCAAATAATTCACATGAAACTGATAATTTATTAATGATAAAAGATAACTATAAAAAAATAGTAATAACAGGTCGCTATGAAGGGATCAACTATATTGATGGTATAGAAATCAAATATATTGTCGACTGGTTAATTGAGGAAGAATAATATCTAAAATTTTTGAATTAAAGTGTAAATAAAAAATAAAACTCAAAATTCAGTTGTGGAATTTTGAGTTTTTATTTTGGATATCCTTTTTAAAAATTTACTAGTCACTTATTACTATCTAATTAAATAGTAGTTTGTGATATATGCATTCACGATATCACGTAGTTGTTCATCAGATAGTCGTCTTAATGCTGGGAAAGCGATTGTTGATAATTCTACTAGGTTATCAATATTTTTTTCTGTGAACTCTTCTTGATCAATCTCTTCAGTATTATTAGAAAATAGAATGAATAATTTACTAGCTTCATCATCTGTAAGACCTCTATTTTCACATGCTAGATAAAATGAAGGTTCTTCGTTGAATCTATCTTTTATGTATTCATTAATCTCATATACAGCTGATTTGATAGTGAAGTGACTAGAGATAAAATCAGGACTTTCAACGAATTTTGTTTGTTTTACTTCAAAGGGTATTCCACCTTCATTAATAGCTTTTGTAAGGAACATGCTAATAGCAGTTTCTAAATTTAATCCAAGACTAAAGAATAGATCCTCAGCCTTATTTTTCAATTCATCATCAATAGTTAAAACAATTTTCGATTCACTCATTTTTAAAACTCTCCTTAGTTAATACATTAATTTTATCGTAGAATAGTTAATTTTTCAAGAGAACTTTATATGAAAAAGCTAAATTCAAGGATATATACAAGAACAGTATAAAAGTTATAAAGAGATATAAGAATTACTAGTAAATATGTTATAATAGAGTGTAAGAAAATTAGGATTGAGAGGATCTTTATGAAATTAGAATTATTACAAAAAGCGATAGAAGAAAACTACAGCGCATTAACAGAAGTTAATAACGCAGCATTTAGTTTAGAACCGGTATCAGATGAAAGATTAGTAGAGATCGCAAAAGATGTAAATGAACAGTTAGGATATGAATTGTATGATAAACTAGATAAAGAAAGTTTAGTAGCAGACTTCTCAACTACATCAAGAGAAATGTATAAATATACTTTAGAAAAGTCGAAATTTCTAAATGACAGACTAGAAAAAGCGTTAGTCGAACATTGTGACGATATATTGGTAGATGTAGTAAAAGCACACGAAAACTTCGATTCAATGGAAACATATGAACTATACACACTAGCATTCGAACTAAATGAAAAACTAGGATATAGATTATTCAGAGATATCTATTCATACAGCTTGAGACGTGACTTCGAGAGAGTAGCAAAAGCAGTAGAAACATATAAAAAAGAAGGTAAAATAACGAAGTTTATTAAGTAGGAAGTATTTTAGGAATACTGAGAAATACTATATAAACATTAAGAAATTATTCTATAATTATAAAAATAAACTTCATATTAAAATCAAAAAAATCAATGGAGAATAGATTATGCTTAAATTGAAAAAGATTAATAGAAACAATGTAGGGGAAATCCTGAAATTAGAGGTTTTTGATAATCAGAAAAGTTTTGTAGCTACAAATAATAGTAGTATCATAGAAGCGTATATAGCAATTACTGAGAATAATGATGTATTTACATTTGGTATTTATAACGACGATACACCTATTGGTTTTCTAATGATAGGTTATGATGTGAATTCAGATGGTGAAGGTGCTCCTATGATTGCTAAAGGGAATTATAATATATGGCGTTTTATGTTAGATAAAAAATACCAAGGGAAGGGATTTGGTAAAAAAGCAATGAATTTAGCTTTAGAATTCGTTAATACTTTCCCTTGTGGAACAGCAAAATATTGTTGGTTATCATATGAAAGTGACAATGATGTAGCACGACAACTCTATAAGTCAGTTGGTTTTGTAGAAACAGAGGAAAAAGACGGAGAAGAGATAGTAGCTGTTCTAAAGTTATAGATTAGTATTGAAAAGAAAAAAATCTAATAGCTAATATAAATTTATTAATTAAGTGAAATAGAAAAAAATATATATTTAATATATATATTACAAGATAACTATTTCTTTAAAATTAAATATATAAGAAAAGTTTGGTAGAAATACTGATCTTTTTTGCAATAAAAAATATTTCCTGGAAATCACCACGGTTTGTTGATATAATAATATTAAGAATAGTTAAAATAAATATATACCTTTAAAGGAGGAAAAATGACAGAAATAACAGATGTAAAAAGTAGAATAATACAATTATCTCCAGCGGTGTTCGAAGAATTTTGTAGTACCTTACTTTATAAAGTAGGTCACAGAAATATTTATGAATTAGGTATAAAAGCTGGTACGGGTAAAACTAAAACTGGGAATCCAGATACATATTCTAGGCAAAATAATGGTAAATATACTTTTGTAGTATTTACGACACAACAAAATAATATTTATGAAAAGTTACTTGAAGATATTAGTAAATGTTTTGATTTAGTAGATAAAGAGTTACCGATAGAGAAAATTGAAACGATTATTTGTTGTCATACTTCATCGAATTTAAAAGTTATAGAAGATAATAAATTACATGAGTATTGTAATGAGAAAGGTGTAAACTTAGAAATATATGGAATTGATAAAATAGCTAATCTTGTATATTATGACCATCCTGAGTTGATGATATCACTAAACCTCAGTATTAATACCAATCAAATTCTTCCTATTGGTGATTTTGTAAAGTTAAATGATAATAATCTGATGACTGCACCTTTAAATACTGTATTTCATTTTAGAGAAGAAGAATTACAAAATATTATTAATTCTCTTGAAAGCAATTCTGTAGTAATTATTGGAGGAAAATCTGGTGTTGGGAAAACAAGATTAGCATTAGAAGCAGCAAGTTTGTATGAGAAAACAGGAAATTATAAAATATTTTGTGTAAAAAGTAATAAATTAGAAATTTATAATGATTTAGTATCGACAATAAAAAAAGGTGAGAATTATCTATTTATAGTAGATGATGCTAATGAATTAGAGCAGTTTAATCTTATATTAGAATATGTAAATAAACTTAATGATAATTACCATGTTAAAATTATTGCGACTGTGAGAGACTATATAAAACAAGACGTTATTAATTTAGTTAGAGAATATACAAATCCTATATCTATTGATATTACTAAACTTACAGATGATGAAATAAAGAAACTTATAGAAAATAATTTTGGAATTAGAAATAATTTATTTGTAGAACAGATTATAAGAATTTCTGAAGGTATTCCGAGATTTGCGTATATGGCTGGAAAATTAGCGAAAGAAAAACAAAATTTATCTTCTATTTTAGATGCTTCTCAACTGTATGAAAATTACTATGGAAATCACATGAGTAAACTTTTAGAAACTGAAAGAGCTGTTCTTATTACAGCAGGAATTTTAGCTTTTAATAGATCAATCAAATTGCAAGATATAGAATTTTTAAAGGAGTTTCTAATTGAATTAGGAATATCAATTTTAGATTTTAAAAATGCGATTGATAAATTAAATAGAATTGAGTTTATAGATGTAAAAAAAGGAAAAGTTGCAATTTTTGATGATCAATGTTTGTCAAATTATATTTTATATTATGTTTTTTTAGATAAAGAGATAATTAAATTATCAGACATAATAGAAGTTTTTTATATCTATTCTCGTAGTAGAACAATAGAAGCATTAAACACAATTTTAAATATATTTAGATCGGAAAAAACGTTAGAATATATAAAAGAAGAAATATTAAGCGTTTGGAATAAATTTGAAAAAGAAGACTCGCAGTATTATGAATCTTTTGTAAGAGATTTTCATATCTATAATCCTATAAAAGGGTTCAGGGTTGCTGATGAAAAAATAAAAAGTGTTGAAGAAAAAGAGTTCAATATAACTGAAATTGATTTTGATAGAAGAGGTTTTTATAATAGTAATTCTCCTCTTGAATATTTAACAGGATATCAAAATAGCAACGAATTATTAAAGGTTTATCAATTATTAATGAAGTATGCTGGTAAAACAAGTTCGACTTTGATAGAATCTTATAACTGGTTAGAATCGTATTATGGTTTACAGCCTAAAGGTACTGATAATACTCAGAAAATAATATGTGAATATTTACTGGAGGATATAAATAAAGGTAATAGTAATGCTATGGCTATAGGATATATGTGGGCGAAGTATTTATTATCTTATTCGTTTGAAAGTATTATTCCGGATAAAAATAATAGTTTTATAATTCGAAGTTGGAACATAGTTTATAATACATATACTAGTGAGTGTCGTAAAGTTAGTTGGTATATTTTAAATTCATTAGTTTCTAAATTAGAATGGAAA